>Ga0209607_1000220_pt1 | contig 51024 bp, 50 predicted proteins | sample AD_UKC117_MetaG_FD_184413 | JGI IMG/M metagenome (GOLD analysis project Ga0209607, IMG submission 184413) | Active sludge microbial communities of municipal wastewater-treating anaerobic digesters from Hong Kong - AD_UKC117_MetaG (SPAdes)... | ecosystem: Engineered > Bioreactor > Anaerobic >... | reverse complement strand
GTATCAAAGACCATGCCATCAGGATAATGCTGATATTTGCTGGTCAGTTGGCGGATTCTAATGGTCGGATGAAGGCGGCGGGAGCGCCAAATGAGGGCATTGCGCCGTAAAATGGTGCAAAACCAGGTGCTGATCCTGGTGCGAGGCGCGAAAAGAGGGCGCTGTATGGGATTTCTCTTTGCAGCGTGTGGGCGCGGAACACATTTGGATGGAGACTCGATGCAAGACTCCGCAATGTTTCAAAATGAAATAGACAAATAATGATTATTTAAGGGGGTTGTCCATGAATAGCCTTGCTATTACAAGGCGCAGACTGTTCTTGTTGCGCACAATCAAAACCGGCATGACCTACCGGCTTCCCTTCCCGATCAGTGGCCCACACCTCCACCGCTACTTCAAGCGGCAGGATAGCACGGGCTTGATTGCGGGCCATGATACAAATGCGTTCGCCCAGCGGCAATCCAGCGGAATGCGCCAAAGTCAGCGCTCGTTGGCTCGTGTTAGCAGTTCGTATCGCTTCCTGTAATCGGGAATCCGCTCCCAGCGCCGCTGCCTCCACAGCCAGCAAGGACAAGTCGATGCTGGAGTGATAGCTGTGTAGATCCAGATGCCCTGCCGCCAGCTTGCTGATCTTGCCAAAGCCACCCACCAGGCTAAGGCGGGAGATCGGCGTTCGCCGCAGATGCTTCAACACCGCCCCGGCAAAGTCGCCCATTTCGATCAACGCGATGTCCGGTAAGCCATAATATTGACGAATGGTCTGCTCGCTGGTAGCCCCAGTGCAGGCGGCGATGTGGGTAAGGCCGTTGGCGCGGGCGACCTCAATGGCTTGTTGAATCGAAGCAATGTAGGCGGAACAGGAGAATGGCCGGACGATGCCGGTCGTACCCAAAATGGAGAGTCCCCCGACAACGCCAAGCCGGGGATTAAGAGTTTTCCGCGCCAGTTCCTCGCCATGCTCCACGCCAATCGTCACGGCAAAGCCGCCGTGATAACCCTGTTCAGCCGCTAAACAAGTCAAATGATCGGTGATCATCCGGCGCGGTGTAGGATTAATAGCCGGTTCGCCGACCGGGATGGGTAAACCCGGCAGGGTCACGGTCCCAACGCCCGGTCCCGCATAGAACTTCACGCCTGCTTGCTCATGCAACGTAACCTGAGCAGAGATCAAGGCGCCATGCGTGATATCGGGATCATCGCCGGCATCTTTAATCACCGCCGCCTCGGCACTTTGGGGAGTCAGCCGGCAATATTCCAATGAAAACTGCGCCCGTTGACCGCGCGGCAGAGTAATTTCTATTTGATCAAGGTCGATGCCGGTCAATAGTCGACAGGCTGCCGCCAAGCTGGCCGCAGTTGCACAAGCCCCGGTGGTGTAACCGTAGCGGAGAGGATGAGGCGTTTCAGGAGTTTCGGGACGCATGATGCAAGGTTAAAGGCAAAAGAAGCAAGGTGAAAGATGAAAGACTATAATCTTTAGCCTCTAACCTTTCACTTGTCTTCTCATGATCTCTGCAACCTGTCCCGCCCTGCTGCTGAGCGCCTCGGCCTCCGGTCAGGGCAAAACCACCGTGACCGCAGGTCTGGCGCGTTACCATCGCGACCAAGGCCGCACCGTGCGCGTGTTCAAAACCGGCCCGGATTTTCTCGACCCGATGATTCTGGAACGGGCTTCCGGTCAACCGGTCTATCAGCTCGATTTGTGGATGACCGGCGAGCGCGACTGCAAGGCGCTACTCTACCAGGCCGCGCAGGAAGCCGATTTGATCCTGATCGAAGGCGTGATGGGGCTGTTCGACGGCACGCCTTCCAGCGCCGACCTGGCTGAATTGTTCGGCGTTCCCGTCCTGGCGCTGATCAACGCTCACGCCATGGCGCAAACCTTTGGCGCGGTCGCTCACGGCTTGGCGCATTACCGTCCGAGCCTACCGTTCGCTGGGGTGCTGGCTAATCGCGTTGCGGGGCCGGGCCATGCCGAGCTGCTGGCGGAAAGCCTGCCGCCTGAAACCCATTATTATGGCGGGTTGCCGCGCGATGACGAAATCACCCTGCCAGACCGGCATCTGGGTCTGGTGCAGGCGGCGGAAATTGCGGATCTGGAAACCCGTTTGAATGCCGTTGCCGCACTGATCGCCGAAACCGGCCTGGCTGAATTGCCGCCGCCGGTGGCCTTCCCCGCTATGCACAGAGAACCGCCGCCGCCCCTGCTGAAAGGCGTGCGGATCGGCATTGCCCGCGACATGGCGTTTGCTTTTCTCTACCCGGCTAATCTGGACACGCTGCGGGCGCTGGGGGCGGAACTGGCCTTCTTTTCGCCACTGGCCGATGCTGATCTGCCAGAGGTCGATGCGATCTATCTACCTGGCGGCTACCCGGAGCTACATCTGGATACGCTGGCCAGCAACGAACCGATGCGGGCGGCCTTGCGCCAGCATCACGCCTCTAGCAAACCGATTTATGCCGAATGCGGCGGCCTGCTCTACACCCTGGAGTCGTTGACGGATAAAGAGGGCTACCGCGCATCCATGCTAGGTTTACTGCCTGGTCAGGCGGTGATGCAACCTAAACTGGCGGGATTGGGGATGCAGTCCGTGCAATTACCGGAAGGGGAACTGCGCGGCCATACTTTCCATCACTCCAAATTGGAAACGCCGTTGACGCCGCTCACACAGGGGCGCCGCCAGCGAAATGGCCAGCCGGGTGAGGCGGTCTATCGGGTGGGACGGTTGACCGCATCGTACCTGCACCTTTACTTTGCCAGTCATCCGGAAGCAGCGGCTCATTTGTTTCTGCCCTGATCAAGCCACGTCAAACCGCTCAAAAGTCATGGTGAACTGACCGCGACCGTGAGTCATGCCGCGCAGATCGGTGATATAGCCGAGCAACCGGTCCAGCGCGCAATCGCAATGGATAATGGTCATCTCCCCCAGACTGGTGGTGTCCCGAATGACCGCCCGGCGGGATTGCAAATCGCCCATGACCGTCCCTACATCGCTTTCCGGAACCACCACCTCGGTGGCCATGATGGGCCGCAGCACTAACCCGCCTGCTCGAATCAATGCTTTTCGCACCGCCTCCGCGACGGCAATGCGCATCGCTTGCGGGCTGGAGAGCGCGCCAAACAGCTCCACATCCAGCACTCGCACCGCCAAATCCTGCAAGGTCGCTCCCGTCGTCGGCCCATTGATTACTGCATCCTCGACGCCGCCAGAAATTGCCTCCTGCTGCGGCGGACTGAGTTGGGCGCCCTCCGGTCGCACGACCGGTTCAACGCTCACCGTCAAACCCGCTCCGCGCGGCAAGGGCGCGACTGCGACCCGCGCCCAGGCTTTCATTTCCAGCTTTTTGCCATCCGGCTGTTCAATCACCCGATGAAACAGGTTGTCGGCTTCGGTGGTGTGTTCAATGGTTTCACGGGTCACTACATCGGGATTGCCGACGCGAATGTTGACATTGAACTCGCGGCGCAAGCGCTCGCCAGCGATCTGCAAATGCAACTCACCCATGCCGCGCAATACCCGCTGCCCCGTTTCCTGGTCGTCTTCGATGCGCAGGGTGGGGTCTTCCTGTTGCAGCTTGTCCAGCGCCTCCAGCAACTTTTGTTCATCGGCGCTGGATTGCGGTTCAATCGCCAAGCCCAGCACCGGTTCGCGTGCTTCGATGCGCTCCAGCCACAGCGGATGGCTTGGCGCGCATAAAGTATCGCCCGTCGTCGCCCAGCGCAGGCCGGCAATCAACACGATCTGCCCGGCGGTAGCCTGATCCAGCCGGGTCTTGTGATTGGCGTCCACCTCGAACAGCCGCGCCGCGCGCTCGTGACGCACCGTTCCCCCCGGACCGGGAATCGCTACTTCATCGCCCGGTTTCAGCGCTCCGCGATAGAGTCGGGCAAAGACGTGGCGACGACCTTCCCACATCTGTACCTTGAAGGCCAGCGCCGTCAGCGGTCCATCAGTGGTCATTGCAATCCACTCCTCACCGCCATCCGGTCGATGGGCCAGACTGGGTGGGCGTTCGGTTGGGGTCGGCAATAGTCGCAGCACGCTATCCATGACCGGCTGCACCCCCTGATTGCGCAAAGCGCTACCGGCGAAGCAGGGAAACGCCTTGCCGGCCAAGGTCGCCAACCGCAGCGCCCCCCAAACCGCTTCCGGTTCCGGTTCCTGTTCGGTTAGCACCAATTCAGCCAAGGCTTCATCCATCTCCGCCGCCGCCAGTAACAGACTTTCCCGCCAGCGCCGCATTTGCTCCCAGGCGGCTTCATCGCAGGGCGTGATGTCCACCTGCTCTCCACGCTCGCCGGTGAAACGCCACCGTGTTTTATCGATCAGGTGGATGACCGTACCGTCATTATTCGGCGACGGTACGGTCACCGCGACCGGTTCCGCATCCAGACGTTCGCGCACCGTGGTTAGCGCCCGGTCAAAATCGGCGCCCGGCCGATCCAGTTTGTTGATGAAAAACAGCGCGGGTAACCCAAATCGGGCGCGTTGCCGCCAGACGGTTTCGGTTTGCGGTTCGACCCCGCGCACCCCATCCAGCACAATCACGCAGCCATCCAGGACGCGCATTGAGCGCTCGACCTCGATGGTGAAATCGACATGACCAGGGGTATCGATCAGTTGAATCAGATGCTCCCGCCAGGGCAGGCGGGTCACAGCGGCAGTAATGGTGATCCCATGCGCTTGTTCCTCGGCCAGGTAATCCATGTGGGCAGCCCCCTCATGGACCTCGCCGATTTTGTGGGAAACGCCGGCGTAATACAGCATGCGCTCGGTCAGGGTGGTCTTGCCGGCATCCACATGCGCGGCGATGCCGATATTGCGCACTCGCGCAAGGTCTAGAGCGTTGGACATGGGAATTCCCGTTTAAACAATGCGCCGGCATTCCAGATAAAACCGCTTCTCATCCGCTTCGCCCATCGAAAAGGTCTTTCTGGGCAGTGCGCCGTCGCGGATCACCGTGCGGAAAAAATCCGCCTTGGCCAAGGCTGGTAGATAGAAACCCAGGTTGCCGGGTTGCGCGCCCAACTGTTCCAGAGTGTTCTCACCGTGGATGTAGTCAATCCGGGCGTCAGGCCGATTTTCCAGATATTGATCGAGAACGGTTTGCAAACTGGCCACGGGCAAAGTGAGTCGTGGTCGCTCAATCATCAGAACGCCATGATGATCGTGGCTGGTGAAAGCCAGGGTATGGCAATCAGGCCGTTGCTCCATGGCTTGCCATGCCTGCCGGGCCGCTTCGCATGAGGGATAATCGATGACCGTCAGCGTCGAACCTTGTTTGGCGCAGAACGTCGCCATCGCTCCCAACAGGTGGTCTGGATTAATGTTAAACGCAACGCGATGAATCGCCTCAAACTCCAACCCCTCGTCATGCAGATTCACCAGTTCCACCAGCGCATGGCGGGCCGGATGATCCATGATGGCTGCCGGATCAGGCGCAGTGCGCTTGAGGTTTTCCCAGATCGTCTTGGCGGTGGCGAAGGAATGATTACCGTCGCCCATCGCGTACAGCATCACGGGTTCATCCACCACGCCATAGCGGTCATTGAATATCGCTGGATTCGCCAACCGCGCCAATTGCTCGACGACCCATTGAATCCCCATTGGATGATTCAGCCGCCCACCACGCACCCGACCGCTATCCAGCATCAACGGAACGTCATAGAGCATTTCCAGTGGTTCGGCGAACAACGGTTCAATAACGCTGCGTTCGGGATCGTCGATCAGCACCATGACATGCGGCAGTTCCAGCGGCGCATGTTCACGCACCCGCACGCGCGGCGGCAGACGCTCCAGAATGGTGCCCTCGGTAGGGCGAATCAGGGTCTTGGCGCCGGGAGTGAAGTCGTAATGCTCCAAATCCAAAGCGGCGATGAGTCCCCGGCGGGTCCGACCGTGCGCCGTCTCGCGTTCAATCCGCACCATTCCTGGCGCTTGGGGCTCTAACACGCCCTCAGCCAGATAGCGGCGCATGGTTTCGTGAATGGCAGCGATACGTTGCGTTTCGTCGGACGCGCCCAGATAAACCTCCGGCAGAATCAACCGTAAGGTCGAAGGCGCTTTGCCAACCAGCGCTTCGACTTGCGCCCAGTAATCCGGTTGCGAGGTGTATTGATCGCAGGCCACCACCGCCCACTCGGTGAGATCCACACCCGCACGGGGTAGCAGCAACCTGGGAACCTGGAGACCGATGGGTGTGAAATTCATGGATGGAGCCTCTTTAATCAACTCAATTGATATTCCAGGATCGATGTTCCAGCACCGGAAACTGCTGGCGAACGCTTTTCAGAAACGCCTGATCCAACTTGCCCAGCACTACGCCCGGTCCTCCGTATAACCGGTCGAGAATCAACCCCCAGGGATCGGCAATCAGACTGTCACCGAAGGTTTCACGGCCATTGCTATGCCGACCCCCCTGCGCCGAGGCGATGACATAGCACTGATTTTCAATGGCCCGCGCGCGCAGCAGGACTTCCCAATGAGCGGCGCCGGTTGCTGCGGTGAACGCAGCGGGTAAAGCCAAAATATCCATACCCTGCGCAGATAGGGCGCGAAATTGTTCGGGAAAACGTAAATCATAGCAGACCGCCAAACCCAGCCGGCCAAACGGCGTATCGGCAACCACATAGCGATCGCCTGGTTCAATCGTGGCTGATTCCGCATACCGCTCCGTGCTGTCGGGCACTTGCACATCGAACAGATGAACCTTGTCGTAACGGGCGACCTGACGACCTTGGTTATCGAACAGCAGGCAGGCGGCCTTGACCCGGTTTTCATCGCTCGTGCTGCGCAATGGAATCGTCCCGCCGACCAGCCAGAGGCGATGGCGAGCGGCCTGTTCCGCAAGAAAAGCCTGGATTGGTCCATCGCCTTCTGTTTCCCGCACCGCCAGCTTGTCGCTTTCCCGGCGACCCATCAGGGCAAAATTTTCCGGCAATACCGCCAACCGTGCGCCACGTTTGGCTGCTTCCGCCAGTAAATCGGCAGCCGCCGCCAGATTCGTAGAAACCTCTGCTTCGGAAATCATTTGAATAGCAGCCAGGATGGACATGGGCGATCACCTTGTTTCGTTGTCACTCGCGAACCCCTGCCGGGATGGGGAGGGCGGTGTTTCTATGGGTAACGGCTCCAGCACGGGATCGTCCCACGAGCCGGATAATCGGTACTGATAGCGGGTTGCCTGCTCAATACCTTTTTGCAACAATCGTTCAGCGACGAACATTGCCGCGCCAGCCACCGGTCCGCCCACAATCGCGCCCGCAATCGGTAGCGCACCGCCCAGTTGGGGCGTGACCGTGATCTGTTGATCATAATCCCGATTTTTCAAATCCACCCGGCCCTGAATTTTTATCCGCGCCGCTGGTGCTTCAATGTTCAGGTTATCGGTATGCGCCTGCCCTTGTTCGAAAGTAAATTCGCCACTGATCCGGTCGAAACTGGTGCCTGGCTGAAATAGATCGCTGAAGTCCAGGTTCAGGCGGCGATTGAGATTCTGGACGCTGAACAAACCAATCATGCGGCCCAGCCCAGGGTTGATTTCCAACAGTTGGCCAGGACCGACCTCGAAATTCAGCGTACCGGAAATCCGATCCAGCGCAAAATCCGGCAACGCCGCCGCCCATTCGGCGTCTAGTTGCGCCTGAGTTGGACCACGGGCGATACCGGATTCTGGGTAGCCAAATACCGCCAGACTTTCACCTAACGCCGGACTGCGCAGCGCGGCCTTGATCCGGGATGCCTGGTGACCATCGTTCCACCACCATGCGCCATCGGCGTCAATCTGCTGCTGTTCGGAATGCAATTCAATTCCCGATAACTGGATGCCATCAGGACGTGGTATGGCCGCCAGCCGCAACCGCCCCAGATGCTGATCGTCCATCTGTAAATCGGCGACCGTCAACGCCAGTGGCGGCAGTTGGCAGGGGTTTATGGTGGATTTCCGTCTGCCCTGCGAGGAGGCGCCATCCGTAGCGCGTTGGATCTGCAAGCGTTGTAACGCGACATTGATGGGGCGCGCTGGAGTGGGCTGATCCGGCAAGGTCGCCTGCCCGGACAAAGTCGCACTGTTGAGTTCAATCTGCAATTCCCTGGAAGAACGGCGGGCATGGATCGTCATTTCCCTGAAAGACTGATCGGCGACCATGAATGCATCAATTTGCGCATCCAGACTGCGCACCAGCGCTAATGCATTGGGTGTAGATTCCTGAGCGCTTAGCCGTTCGCACGGATTGTTCCGAAATCCCCCCCGACCCCCCTTTGCCAAAGAGGGGGGGCGAACGCTTGTGTTGCTGCGATTTTCCGGCGGGTTGGAAGAGGGCGCTTTAGCCGGAGTGGCCCAGGACCAGCGTGGCAACTCAGCGACGATCGCCAGACCGGATTCACTGGGAAGTTGCGCGGCGCCAGCGCCAATCCGCAACTCACCCCGTTCAAATTGGGGTGTGTCCAGTAGACTGCTTAACTCCAACGCCGCTCGCACTTCGGGTTCGTACTCCAGCGCCACGCCCCAGCGGTTCCGATCGGTCGGCTGCACGGCGATTCGCAGGGGACGGGACTCGCTCGCCGTCTTGCCCAGTGGCGGGGGCCAGTCGATAGCGACTCCACGCAGGTCCGAACTCAACTCCAGGGAGAATGCAGACTCTTGTTCCCGGCGATGGGTCGGAACCGTCAGCGCAGCTTTCCAGTCGCTGGCGCCGGTAATTTGGGATTCCAGATCCGCTGCGGCAGACGAACCGATCAATGCCGGCAATCCCAGTTTTCCCAACACCTGTGTCCGCAATTCACGACGCCCCTCACGGTCCGCCAGATCCAGATCGAGCCGAATCGCTTCGCCGCGCCATAATGCCTGAATATCTCTGGCTTCCAGACTGCTTTCTGTAAAACGCGCCTCACCGTGTAATCGACTCAGTTCAACTTTCCAGGCGGGTAAACTGATATCATTGTCCAGTAATTCCACGCGCCCCCGCGTCTGACTTGGGCGTCCATCGGTTGGCAGGGTCAATTCAAGATCGAGCGTACTGGCGCCGCTGATTTGCAAATCCGGCAGATCCTCGTTCAGTTCACGACCGAAAGGACTTTCCCGAAGCGCCCGCCACATGCTGGCGCCGGGACCCTTGACTTGTCCTTCAACCTCTACGACGACTCGGGAAAGATCATCAATCCGGGTCGTAGTTTTTTGCATCTCGCCATCCAGTAATCGGCCGCTGCGGGCTTCGACGGTCAGTCCCCGGTTGCGGAAGCGCGCCTCGGCCTGCAGCCGTTCCAGGCGCGGCCAACCCGGCGCATAGTCCAGTACGGCGTCTTCAACCTGGAAACCGGTTTCAAACAGTCCTTCATCCTGATCAAAGGGAAAGGCGGCGGGCGGTCCTCGAAAAACCAGATCGCCGGTCGTGACCCGGCCATCGATCAGCGCCCGATCCAGCCAGGCGATGCCTTTTGGCGGAATCACCGCAACTGGCAGATAACGCCAGGCTTGTTTGACTTGTACGTCGTGATAATGGCCCTGGATATCCAACAATGGTTTGCCCGTGTCGGGAACGGTGACGCTGCCCCAAAATTGGCCATTGAGATCGGCATTGGCTAATTGGAGGCCGGCGCTTTCCACTTGTAGACCTTCGGCGGAACGACGCCAGTCGACGGTTCCGCTGAGGGTATCGAGGGTAATGGGCGCACGCAGCAGGCCCGCGGTGTCCACCTGGATCGTGCGGCAGTTCAGCTCAATCCGGCCCTGCTCTGGAGTGAGCGTCAGCCGTCCGGCGATATTGTCGAAGCCGGGCAGTCCGTGGGTTGAACTCACGTTTATCCCTTGCAGAACGGCAGTTACCCGGTAGGCTCCAGTGGCCGGTTCGCGGCGTAGCGTGATTTCCGGCAACTCGCCTTGCGGGTTGAGCGGCGTCAACCATTGACGGGCCGATTCGTTTAACCAGGGCATCACCCAGGTCAAGGCGTTCTCCGCTCGTAGGCGCTGAATGACCACTTGCCATCCAGTCCCGTTCTGCATGGCCTCGAACTCGGTGGGCGTGAACGCCTGACCGGCCTGATCCTCGAAATGGATTTTCCCCTGCAATCGCCAGTTTCTTTCAGCTGTCGCCTCCCTGGTGGGCGTCTGTTCGACAGTCAACTCCAGTTGCTTGCCCAGATTCGCCGGCAAGTCGGCGGTCACAGCTAGCCGACGTCCACGCGCTGTCTCCTGGAGACGCAGGTAGGGATGCAGCAGTTGCCAAGTGAAACCGTCGGATCGTTGTAGAGTTAATTGTTCACCGATAATCTCCAGCTGTGGCAGCTCAAACAGCCATCGAACGACGTCTGGCAGTGAGGAGCCATCCTGGTCTGAATGAGTGCGGGTATTGAATAGTCCGGGTGTTCCATCCGGTCTCTGTTCCAGCGTTAAAATACCGCCTTCCAGGCGGATGCGCCCAACGATGGGCTGCCATTCGCGCAAGGAGCGCCACAAGTTCAGGGTAATGGCTGCTTGTTTGAAATGTGCCAGGGTCGCATCCTGCCCAGGATCGTCCAGGCTGACTCCCCGTAACCCGAGCGCTAGGCGCCAGCCATCCAGGGTTGCGGTGACGGCCTCGATGCGCACCGGTATATGCAACGCATCGCCCAGCGCGCTGGCTAGGTCATCACGATAATCATTCAGACGCGGCAATACCCACCACTGACCGAATGCCGCCAGAAGTAATAGCGGCAACAACAGAGTGAGCAATAGCCGACGGGTCCAGCGCAAAGTCCAGCGTGTGCGACTGGTGGGTGTAAGAAGGGTATTTCGAAAAAGCTGTCTCATGCGCTCTTCGGAACAAATTCGGCAATCAAAGAGTTTTATGCAGAACCCTATCTCGAAATCTGCAAAAATCTGCAAAATTTTGCAAACAGTCTGGGCGGTTTGCAAATATAATGTATAATTATTGTCTAATATTTTTTAGACAAGTCTTTTATTCATGCCGCTATTGTTGCTTATCGCCGGTCGCCGGAACGGGAAGGCAGAAACAGTTCTGACCAGTGCCGAACCTGGCAGGTCCGACATAGCAAGTACGCCAGCGTGACCACATTGCCCAGCAGGAATAGAGCAATGATCCACACGACTGCCCGCCAGCGAACCGGCTCCACCAGCCACAACCAGACCGCAATGAAGAGCAGGCCAATACCCAGGTCAATCAGGGTGACGATGCCCCAGGGATCGGTGATCAGATGGCGCAATCCGGCCAGTGCATGGCTGTGGTTGCTGGCGACCAGAATCGCTGTCGCCAGCAGGCCCAGCAGGATTCCGCAAATAATGACGACAAAACGCAGCATGGAAATTTCCGAGGCGATGAAAGGAGCTTTTCAACAAGACCACAGCGGCGGCGGGAAGTGCGTTTATTGGCATCCTGTGAATGTTCGAGTGGTTGTTGAGTAGAGGTTGCCGATGCTCAAAACCGCGATTGATCTCATAGAACAGGGTTATATCCCCGACGGGTTGATCCGCATTGGGATTCGGCGCCTGTTGGGTGAACGGTTGCGCATGGGCAAGGCGATAGGCGATGGGCAAGCGCGGGAAACCGACGCGCTCCGGTTAGAGACTGAGTTGCACAAAAGTCCAATCGCCCGGCGTACGACCCCAGCCAATGAACAACATTACGAAGCGCCTGTCGGCTTTTTTCAGAAAATCCTGGGGCCGCGCTTGAAATACAGCGCCTGCTGGTGGCCTGATGAAGTGAAGGATCTGGAAACCGCCGGAGCCGCGATGCTGGCTTTGACTTGCGAACGCGCGGAGTTGGACTTTGATCAAGACATTCTGGAACTAGGCTGCGGTTGGGGATCGCTTACTCTGTGGTTGGCGGAGTTTTATCCCGATTCGCGCATCATGGCGGTGTCCAACTCGAACTCGCAGCGGGAATTTATCGAGGCGCGCTGCCGGGAACGCGGTTTCGACAACGTGCAGGTCATTACCGCCGACATGAACGATTTTTCCACCGACCGGCGTTTCGATCGGGTGCTGTCGGTCGAGATGTTCGAACACATGCGCAACTCTCAGGAATTGATGGCGCGCATCCACGCTTGGTTAAAACCGAGCGGGAAACTGTTCGTACATATTTGCACTCATCGCGCTGTAGCCTATCCCTGCAAGATCGAGGGCGAGAACAACTGGATGGGACGCTACTTCTTCACCGGAGGACTGATGCCGTCCCGTGACTTGTTGCCGCGTTTCCAAGGCGACCTCCACTTGGAGGAGGATTGGCATTTCAACGGTCGCCACTATCAACGCACATTGGAAGCCTGGCGGGTGAACCAGGATCGGCATCGGGAGGAGATTCTCGGTCTATTCCGGGAAACCTATGGCGTTGATGAAGCCGAGCGCTGGTTTCAGCGCTGGCGGGTGTTCTTCATGGCCTATGCGGAACTGTTTGGTTATCGCAAGGGCGAAGAATGGGGCGTGTCGCATTACCGGTTTGGCAAGATCAAGACCGCCTGAACGGCAACATGCGGTTCAGAAAACCATCCTTGTCGAACCAGTGGTGCTTGAGGCCAATGCCGACATGCCAGGCGATGAATACGATGGCGGCGTAGCCCAGGACAATGTGCGCCGCCATCATCGTGGTCGCCAGCCCACCCTGTTTGCCGATGGGATTGGGCAGGTCGTACAGACCCAACAGCTTGACCCCGAATCCCCCCGCCATCACGAACAGATAACCGCTGATGGGCAACAGAAACATGCACCAGTAGAGCCGGACTTCATTCCAGTGGGAGAACGCCTGTTCCGCCGGCGACAGGGTTGGCGCCCAGTCGGGCAGGGGAGTGGTTTTCCGCCAGATCAGCCGCGCCAGCGCTAAGACCAACAGCGCCAGACCGATAGACTTATGCCAGTTGTAGAAGTCGCCCTGGGTCAAGCTCAGCAACGTCTTGTCCCTTGCCAGGTGGGTCATGATCGCCGCGCTGACATATTGCCAGAGGAACAGGGCGACGACGGACCAATGCAGGAAACGGGTGACCGAGCCATAGTGCGTTGCGGAGTTCTTGAAGGGCATAGCGGAATCCTCGGCTTGTCTGTCCGTAAGCATTACCTCCCCCCTTTGAAAAAGGGGGGTCGGGGGGGATTTCACATGGTCGCTGGGGCTAGAATCCCCCCTAGCCCCCCTTTGCCAAAGGGGGGGACTGAACGGTTACGTCTGTCCAGGCGTAGCAATAAACGATGAGCCTGCTTTTTACAAATCAACTCTAACCGGAAAATCCGGCGCAAGCACTGATTTTTCCAGCGGTCCGCTCGGCGCGTAAAACTGCATATTCCCATCCTCGTCGCAGGTCCAGCATTCCAGCGCCCCCTGGTTGAAATACAGGGTGATTTTCTCGCTGATTTCCCGTTTCGAGTTGCTGGATGAAATTACTTCAACGCAGATTTCCGGGGCAATGGAGCATTCATCTTCTTCCCGGACGATCTGGAAGCGTTCCGGGGAAATCCAAGCGACGTCAGCGGCTTTCGTGCCTTTAGGCGTTGCGATTGCGCATTCAGGCAAAGTTCGACCATGAGGCAGCAGGAAGCGCAGCCGATATTCGATTTCTCCCTGAAACGCCGAGTGATAAACCTTGACTGGAGACATGACTACCTGTCCGTATTCATTCAATTCAATTTTAAACGGCAGATTGCGTAGATGCGTATCCGCACAGACTTCTTGCCAGTTCATCAGAGTTCCCCGTCTATCGTCGATACAGTCGCTTTCTCCACCATCTCCTGCGCATGGGCTATGGTATTCGCCGTCAACTCCAACCCGCCGAGCATCCGGGCGATTTCCGTGATTCGTTCGTCGGTCTCCAAAGGCATCACCTGCGTGTGGGTATTCTCGCCATCCGTCCGCTTTTCCACCTTGAGTTGCTGATGGGCCTGCGCCGCGACTTGCGGCAGATGGGTCACGCACAGCACCTGCCGGTTGCCGCCCAGAGTGCGCAATTGCCGGCCCACGACTTCCGCCACACCGCCGCCGATGCCGGTATCCACTTCATCAAAAATCAGCGTCGGGATGCGCGCGGCGCGGGCGGTGATCACCTGAATAGCCAGGCTGATGCGCGACAATTCGCCACCGGACACGACTTTGGACAAGGGCCGCAAGGGTTGCCCTGGATTGGCGCTGACCAAAAACTCCACCGTCTCCATGCCGCTTACCGTGGGTTTTTCCAGTCGCTCCAGCGTGATGCTGAAACGTCCCCCCGGCATCCCTAAACCCGCCAGCGCCAGCGAAACCCGCTCACTGAGTTCCCACGCTGCCGCTGCCCGCCGCTCGCTCAACCGGTCGGCGGATTCCTGATAGGTGGCTCGCGCTGCTTTCACCGCCTGCTGTAGCTCATCCAGCCGGGTTTCGCTATGCTCCAACCCATCCAGTTCGGTCTCAAACCGCACCCGCAACGCAGGCAATTCACCGGCATCGGCGCGATGTTTGCGCGCTAATTGGTGGGCAGCGTTCAACCGCTGGTCAATCTGCGCCAGATGTCCGGGATCAAGGTCCAGCGCCTGCACATAACTGCGCAACTCACCGCTGGCCTCCTGCACCTGGATTAAAGCGGCATTCAACAGTTCGCCTACCGGGGCGAGTCGATCATCCAGCCGGCTCAGCGTCTCCAGTTCTCGCAAACTTTGATTCAGCCGGTCAGCGACTGCATCCTCATCGCTCTCGCTCAGCCAGATCAGTAGGCGCTGGCCGGTCTCCAGCAATTGACTGGCATGGGCTAACCGTTTCTGCTCGGCTTCCAGTTCCGCAACCTCGCCCTCGGCCAGATTCAGCGCCGCTAGCTCCCGCAGGTGATAACGCAGAATATCCAGCCGGGCGTCGCGTTCCTGACTGGCCTGGCGCAAATCGCGCCATTCCTGGCGCAACCGGCTCCAGTCCCGGTAATGCTCTGCAACTTCGGTGACTAAATTCGTATTGCCTGCGTAGTCATCCAGCAATTGCCGCTGCGCTTCGCGCCGCAACAGCGACTGGTGTTCATGCTGGCCGTGGATATCCACCAGGCGCTCGCCCAGCTCCCGCAACGCCTGGGCCGGTTGCGGAACGCCATTGATGTAGTTGCGGGAACGTCCATTGCGGGTTACTACCCGGCGCAGATGGCATTCCCCGGCCTCATTCAGATCGCGCTCCGCCAGCCAGGCCCGCGCGGTCGGCAGGGCGTCAAGATCGAACACGGCGCTGATGTCCGTCCGCTCCGCGCCATGCCGGATTACGCCGCTGTCCGCCCGGTCGCCCAGCAATAAACCAATCGCGTCCACCAGAATGGATTTGCCGGCCCCGGTTTCCCCGGTTACAGCGGTCATGCCCGCCGCCAGTTCCAGCTCCAGTTCCTCAACAATAGCGAAATCGCGAACGCGCAACTGGGTCAGCATGACGGCGCAAGTTCAGATGAACGGCGACGCTTCCGGACTCAGGCCCCAGCGCAGCTTGGCCCGCAGCAACTTGAAGTAGTCATGGTTAACCGGATGCAGCAGCCTGACCTTATGCGCCTTCTTACGAATCACTACGCGGTCGCCGGGTTCAATCGCCAGACTGACCTGCCCGTCGCAGGTAATTTGCGACTGGGTGGTCGTCGCCGCGTTGAGTACGACTTCGATGCTGCTGTCGGCGCTGACCACGATCGGGCGATGGGTCAGGGTGTGTGGGCAAATCGGCACTAGCACCACGGCTTCCAGACCGGGATAGATGATCGGCCCGCCGCCCGCCAGCGCGTAGGCGGTAGAGCCGGTCGGGGTGGAAATAATCAGCCCATCGGCATGATAGGCATTCAGAAAACGACTGTCGAGAAAGGTATCCACTTCGATCATACGCGCCACTTCGCACTTGTGAACGACCACATCATTCAGCGCGTCGGCTTCGCCGGTCACCTGACCATTGCGCAATACCTGAGCATGCAGGATTAAACGACGCGCTTCACGGAATTCGCCGTTCAGCACTTCGTCTAGCCGATGTGGAAGTTCGCCCGGCGACATATCGGCCAGAAAGCCCAGCCGACCCAGGTTGATGCCCAGGATCGGCGTTTCGTAATCGACCAGCGAACGAGCAGCGTTCAGCATGGTGCCGTCGCCGCCCATGACAATGACCAAATCGCATTGTTCACCAATTGCTTCCCGGCTAGCGACCTCCAGATCGTGATTGGGAATCAAACGGGCTGAACTGTCATCGAGCAGCACCCGCAACTGGTGCCGCTGCAAATGAGCAGCGATTTGATGGAGGGTACCGGCAACATTCGGGTCGCCGAATTTGCCAATCAGGCCAATGGTGTGGAAAACCGGAGTGGAGGACATGATTCCGTACTGAGATGGTGAATGCGAACAACTTATCATTTTAGGCGAAAACGCGCCAATTCGCCGAAGCTTCGGCTGGATTGCCGAACCTCTCAATTTCCAGCGAGAGGCAGCGCTTAATTAAAGCGACAAAAAAAGTCGGAATTTCTCCAAAAACTTGCTAATGTTATAATGATATCTTGAAGCTTACGAACTAGGCAGCGGCTTCTCTCGGGATGTTGTAAAGAAAATCCCGCATGATTTTCAAGGATTGGGGAAATCGCCTTTTGATTACTACGAATGCCTTTAAAGAGTAACTAATGGATTGTAACCATGCGCACTAATCTTCCCGTCACTAATAAAGAACATATTCTTGAAGAGAACGCCACTCTGGTTTCCACTACTGACCTTAAGAGCCTGATTACTTACGCTAATCCAGCTTTTATCGAGATTAGTGGTTTTAGCGAAGAGGAGCTTATCGGCGCGCCGCACAACCTTGTGCGTCATCCAGACATGCCGCTGGAAGCGTTTGCCGATTTGTGGGCGACCATCGAATCAGGGCGGTCATGGACCGCACTGGTCAAAAACCGCTGCAAGAACGGGGATTATTACTGGGTAAAAGCCAATGTGACCCCCATTATCGAACAAGGTAAGCCCATAGGTTACATGTCCGTCCGCGTCAAGCCTACGCGCGACGAAGTAACCGCAGCCAGCGCGCTCTACCAGAATATACGAAGCGGTCAAAGCCGTTACGGCCTACGTAACGGCTTGGTCATCCGCAAGGGTCTGCTGGGCAAATTGAATTTCTGGAGGTCCGTCGGCATGCATACGCGCATCTGGATCGCGATGCTGTTGATGGCGGCTGCGATCATCGGGATTCGATCCGTCAGCCTGCTTTGGGTGCAAGCCGATTTCCCGGTGACCGGCTTCGATTGGCGCCAACTCCTGATATTGATTGCGACCTGTGTGGGCGTAGGAGGACTGCTCGGTGCCTGGTTGTCGCGTACGCTGGTTCGACCCCTGGAGGCTATCCTGGATTTTGCCCGGCGCATCGCCAGCGGAGACTTGGGCGGACGCATAAGCACTACCCGTAGCGATGAAATCGGGCGCATCCTGCGGGTTCTCAATCAAACTAATGTCAATCTCCTGGGGATTGTGGGGGATGTCCGTTCCCAGGCGCAGGAGATCCACAGCGAAATTGAACAAATTTCTTCTGGCATTAGCGAATTGTCTGCCCGGACAGAATCCCAGGCATCCAGTCTTGAAGAGACCGCTGCCAGTATGGAACAAATCCACGCCACCGTACAGCAAACCGCGGATCTAGCCCAGCAAGCCAATCAATTAACGGTGAACGCCTCGGCGGTTGCCGAGCGTAGTGGAGAAGTTGTCGGCCAAGTCGCCGCCAATATGGCCGATATTGACGCCAGCTCCAAAAAAATTGCCGATATTATCAGCGTGATTGATGACATCGCTTTTCAAACCAACATTCTGGCGTTGAACGCGGCGGTCGAGGCGGCCCGCGCCGGGGAACAGGGTCGGGGATTTGCCGTCGTCGCTGGCGAAGTGCGCAATCTAGCGCAGAAAACTGCGGTCGCTGCCAAGGAAATTAAAAATCTGATTTCAGATTCGCTGCGCAAGGTCGAATCCGGCGCCAAACTGTCCGGCGATGCCAGCGGCACGATGGAGGAAGTCGTGGTTGCCGTTAAGCGGGTATCCACCATCATGAGCGAAATCAATCAAGCCACCCGCGAACAGGCCGCGGGCATCGGGCAGATTAACGAAGCGGCCATGCAGATCGACCGCGTCACCCAGGAAAACGCGGCTTTTGCTGAAAGAATTACCGCCGCAGCCGGGCAATTGACGCTTCGGGCCAACGCCCTGACAGGCGCGGTGAATGTTTTCAAGACAGCCTCGGGACAAGGCTGAGCGATCTGGCAAATACGAGGGATTATCATCATGACTCTGGGTAACACTGACCCCAACAAGAATCAGTCCTTATGGGCGAGCGTGGAGCAATTTTACCCATTCACTTCAGCTCGGCGAGCAACAATCGGGTTTCGCGCAACAGAACATTGCGTCGCAGCAGCAGGCCAAGTCGGGTGCCGCCGCTTTGCCGCCAAAGAATCGCTGCCCGGATCCCTGCCAGCAGCAACGCCCGAATTCGATTGGCGTTTTCCGGATTGTTCAGGTGAATCTGCGCGCCGCTGACCATGATGCGGCGCGACAGGGTGCTGATTGTTTGCAAATAAAGCTCCGCAAATCGGGCAATCGTGTTGCTGTGCGTAACCGGAAAATGCGCCAGATTGCGATTAATGTCCTGAATGCCTGCGCCAATCACATCCAGCAGGTCTTTGCGCCGCGCCAGGATGCGCTCCAAGCTTAACAAGGTCAGCACGTAACGAGTTAACTCCTTGTCCCGCGGATTATGGAGCTGTTCCTCTAGCAGGCGCAGACCCGAATGAAGTCGGGTCACGCCGCCGTACACGTCCTCGCTGCTGGAGGAATCCACCTGGAGCAGACTGCTCATACAGGTCTCGAAATCGTCGGCGTTGACTTGACCCCGCTGCGCAACGTTGCGCACGAGATCAACGGCTTGCATCACGCCGGCCAGGGCGATGACGCGATCATGATCGGTTTTGGGCATAAGTTTCGGTGATGAGTTGTAAAGAGAACGCGATCAATTGTAGCCGGTCTCGATGATTCCGCCGCCCAGGCATTCCTCATTCTGATAAAACACCACTGACTGCCCCGGAGTGATCGCCCGTTGCGGTTCAGTGAAACGGACTTCGGCGCGGTCTTTCTCCAACGTTTCCAGCACACAAAGCTGATCCGGCTGACGGTAGCGAATTTTAGCCATGCAGGTGAGCGGCAGCGTAGGCGGCTCGCCGGCGATCCAGTGCAGTGGCGAGGCGCGCAACCGGCGATGAAACAAGGCCGGGTGATTGTGACCCTGGGCAACGATCAGGATATTATGTTCCAGATCCTTTCCCGTCACATACCACGGTTCGCCGCTGCCCTGACGTTGTCCACCGATTCCTAATCCCTGGCGCTGGCCAATGGTGTGGAACATCAGGCCGGCATGCTCGCCGATCGGTTGACCATCCACCGTCTGAATCTGCCCAGGTTGGGCGGGCAAATAACGGTTTAGAAATTCCCGGAACCGGCGCTCGCCAATGAAGCAGATGCCGGTGCTATCTTTTTTGGCGTGAGTGACCAGCCCGGCGACCGCAGCCCGTTCCCGCACTTCGGATTTCAGCAGATCGCCGACAGGGAACCAGGCGCTGGCCAATTGCTGCTGATCGAGTCCGTAAAGGAAATAACTTTGATCCTTACCTGGATCGCGACCCTTGAGCAGGCGCTGACCGCCGTCTTGTTCGATGCGCCGAACATAGTGGCCAGTGGCGATGGCATCTGCGCCCAGGTGACGAGCATGGTTAAGAAAAGCCCGAAATTTGATTTCGGTGTTGCATAGAATATCCGGGTTCGGCGTCCGGCCCCGGCGATATTCCTCCAGGAAGTAGCGAAACACCCGTTCCTGATATTCAGCGGTGAAGTTGACCGTGTGCAGCGGGATGTCCAGAGTCTCGCACACAACCTGGGCGTCATCCAGGTCCTCGGCGGCGGCGCAATAACCCGCTTCAAAGGAGTCCTCCCAGTTTTTCATGAACACGCCATGGACTTCGTATCCCTGTTCAACGAGCAACAGGGCGGCTACCGAAGAATCCACCCCGCCGGACAAACCGACGACGATTCGGGTTTTAGACATGGGAAGGGGAAAAGAGAATCAGCTTCTCCGCTAGGACAGGCAGAGCGCCCGTCCTACCGGGTTCAGCGCATCATGATTTGCCCGGCGGCAGGCTTTCCTTAACCAGCTTGTCAAATTCAGCCTTGAAGCGTCCCATCATATCGCCCAGCGCTTTAGTGTCTTCCATGAACTTCTGATTCAGACTGGAGATCGTCTCGGCTTGACTGGTCAGAAAAGTCTGTAAACTGGCCGGATCGCTGATCTCGGCGGCGGCTTTCATCCGCGTCATAGCCATATCGACATACGATTGCAAAGCGCTCATCTGGAAATTGACCAGCGCTTCCAAATTGGCGGCGGATAACCTGTTGGCTTTGATGACGGGACTCAGAAAATTTTGATACTGCTCGGACATTTTGGCCAACATATCGTTACTCATCTTGATTTCTCCCAGGAATTGTCGATCACAGCGAATTGTGCGGTCGCAGCATAACGCGATTTTTGCTGCAGTGCAATATAGCACTCTGAGTTTTCGTCATGCGAAACCGCCGAGGCCCGTCCGCTTGGCGATAACCAGACATTCGCGGATAATTGGCGCTTTCGCGAACCCGGATGCTTTTCATGTGGTTTAAAAATCTTAGCCTGTTTCGACTAATTGAGCCGTTGCCCCTGACGATTGAAGCGTTAGCGGCTCAGTTGGAGCGGCGCGCTTTTCAACCCTGTCCGAGCCATCAACCCAGTACATTCGGCTGGACGCCGCCTCTGGGCCGCAAGGCCCGCGATCATGCGCATGCTGTGGCGGGACGCTGGTTGATTTGCTTGCGCACTGAGGAAAAGGTTTTGCCCCCGATCGTGGTGAATCAGGCGCTGGCGGAACGCATCGCTTTGATTGAAGATGAACAGCGGCGACCCGTGCGGCGGCGAGAAAAACTGGATCTGCGTGATCAACTGGTTCAGGAACTGCTGCCGCGCGCCCTTACCCGTAGCCGGTTCAGTTATGCTTACTTGGATTTGGCGGCAGGATGGTTGATCGTGGACAGCGCCAGTCCGCGCGGGGTAGAAGAAGTCACCGGAACCTTGCGCGAAACGCTGGGTTCCCTACCCATCGCGCCGCTTAAAGTCCAGCAATCGCCAGCCGCAGTGATGACCGCCTGGTTGGTGGAAAGCTCGGCGCCAAACGGATTTGCCTTGGGCGATATTTGTGAATTGCGCGAGGGGGGTGAAACCGGCGGCGTGGTGCGTTGCCGGGGTCAGGACTTGACCAGCGATGAAATCCATGCCCACCTGGAAGCCGGCAAGCTGGTGACGCAGCTCGGCTTGATCTGGAGTGATCGACTGGCGTTTGTGCTGGATGAGGGACTGATCCTGCGGCGCCTGCAATTTCTCGACGTGGTGCGCGAGTCTTTATCGGAAACTGCGACCGATTCCCTGGAAGCCGTGTTTGACGCAGAATTTGCATTAATGACCGGAGAACTCGCACTCTTGCTGCCTCGGCTGCTAGAGTTATTCGGAGGCGAGGCATGACGGGAAGCGCCGCTTGGTTTCCAGGGTGGAATCGATGGATGACGGCAAAGGCTTATCTTATTTAAAGGTTTGGACGGACGACCCATGAGCAGTTGGCAAATTATTAGTATAATTATGTTATTAGGAATCGCTGCGGTCATGGGTGGCGGGGGTTGGCTATTGTTGCGCTACAGTCGGCAGCGGAAACAAATGATCGAAGAGCGGTTGTCAGCCATTAAGCGGGCGGCGGCGGAAAAGGCGGCGGCGGAAAAGGCGGCGGCGGAAAAGGCGGCGGCACACAGCGCGGCGCTTGCGCGGGCGGCGGCAGAGCGGTTGGCGGCAAAACGAGCGGCGGTCGAGAAGGCTGTCGCCGAGAAGGCGGCGGCAGAGAAAGCGGCGGTTGAACAAGCTATTGCCGAGTGGGCCGCCGCCGAGCAGGCCGAGGCTGAACGGGCGCGTCAGCAAAAAGTCAGTAATAATCGCGAGGAGACTGAAGCCAATGAGGAGCGATTGCGCGCTGTCGAAGATGCTATTGCGGAATGGGTTGAAGCCGAGCATGAGGGCAAACAACTGGCTGCTTCCAAGCCAGGTCAATCGCCCGCCAAGACCGTTAGCCAGGTCGAGGCGGTGCATGAACAGGTGCGCGCTACCGCCGAACGTGTTGAAAAAGAAGTCCATGATCTGGAATTCATCAAAAACCGCATCGAAGCCGATGTGGATTTCCTGCCGATTGAATTTCAGCAAACCATTGATGACTGGAAAGCCGGAAAAATTCTCCGCCGCAACACTTTTGATGATCTGAAACTGAAATTTCGCTATAAGGCGTATTCGATTGAAGATGGCTATGAAATGTTTTATTTGTATAATGAGTGGTTGAGCCAGCAGCGTCAAAAACTGCGGGTATTCATCCGCTTGCTAGGTACGGAAGTCGAAAAATCGGAAAGCATTCAGGCGGCGATCGAGCAAGCGGAACGCAAAGAGCGGGAGAAGTACCTGGAAATGGATGTTGATGTGATTTTCACGCTGCGCGATATTCGCGCCATCCTCGAAAAACTGATTGGCATGGAGACCATTCTCAAGGACCTGGAAGGCGTGTGCCGTAAAAGATCAGAGCAGATTATCTCGCCATCCTGGGAGGCGCGAGGGTCGTTATAGGTTCAAGGCAGTTCGCAAACAATATACTGATCTCCGCCTTGCTGGCGTAGTAAAGCAAATGTTGCGCCGCATTCTTCGCTATAATGCCGCCTCCGATCTGGCCTGATAGCCCTCAGTGTGATTAAACAGTGATTGAAAAACTTCGCAATATCGCCATTATCGCCCACGTTGACCACGGCAAAACCACACTGGTGGATAAGCTGCTCCAACAGTCCGGCGCTCTTAATAACCGCGCCGCTGCCGCCGAGCGAGTCATGGATTCCAATGACCTGGAAAAGGAGCGAGGCATTACCATTCTCGCCAAAAACACTGCGCTTTACTGGCGGGACTACCACATCAATATCGTCGATACCCCCGGCCATGCCGACTTTGGCGGCGAAGTCGAGCGCGTATTGTCCATGGTCGATTCCGTGCTATTGCTGGTCGATGCGGTGGACGGGCCGATGCCGCAAACCCGTTTTGTCACGCAGAAAGCCTTTGCGATGGGCTTCCGGCCAATCGTGGTTATCAACAAGATCGACCGGCCCGGTTCGCGCGCACATTGGGTGTTGGACCGCACCTTCGACCTGTTCGACCGCCTGGGCGCGACCGACGAACAACTGGACTTCCCGGTTATCTACGCCTCGGCGCTGCACGGTTACGCTGGACTGGACGACAGCGTGCGCTCCGGCAACATGGATCCGCTGTTTGGAACCATTGTCGCCCACGTTTCGCCGCCAGCAGTCGATCCCGCCGGAACTTTCCAGTTGCAGGTCAGTTCCCTGGACTATAACAGCTATGTCGGCGTCATCGGCATTGGCCGCATTCGCCGGGGCAAAGTCAAAACCAACACGCCGGTGGTTATCCTGGACCGGCATGGCAATCGCCGCAATGGTCGGGTGCTGCAAATCCTCGGCTTTCAGGGCTTGGAGCGCATCGAATTCCCCGAGGCGTCCGCCGGCGATATCATCGCTTTCACCGGCATTGATGGCCTGGGCATCTCCGACGTATTGTGCGATCCCAGCGCCGTTGAATCCCTGCCACTGCTCAAGGTCGATGAACCGACCATGAGCATGACCTTCCAGGTCAACACCTCGCCGTTCGCCGGGCGCGAGGGCAAGTATGTCACCAGTCGCCAACTGCGCGAACGGCTCCAGCGGGAACTCATTCATAACGTGGCCTTGCGCATCGAAGACAGCGACGATCCCGACAAATTCAAGGTCTCCGGGCGCGGCGAATTGCACCTGTCGATTCTGATTGAGAACATGCGCCGCGAGGGTTACGAACTGGCCGTCTCGCGCCCGGAAGTCATCATTCGCGAGATCGACGGCGAAGCCTGCGAACCCTACGAGCAACTCACGGTAGACGTTGAGGAACAACATCAGGGCGCCATCATGGAGAAGCTCGGCGAGCGGCGCGGCGAACTGCTGGACATGCAACCCGACGGCAAGGGGCGGGTGCGCTTGGATTACCTGATTCCGGCGCGCGGCCTGATCGGATTTCAGACCGAATTCCTGACCGCTACTTCCGGCACGGGGCTGATTTACCACGTCTTTGACCGTTACGGGCCAGCGAAAAAAGGTGCGATCGGCGCGCGGCTAAACGGCGTGCTGATTGCCAACGCGACCGGCAAGGCGTTGGCTTATGCATTGTTTAACCTCCAGGAGCGCGGACGGATGATGGTCGGTCCCGGTGACGAGGTTTACGAAGGCATGGTGGTCGGCATTCACTCCCGCGACAACGATTTGGTGGTCAACCCGCTCAAGGCCAAGCAACTGACCAACATCCGCGCCGCTGGCTCTGATGAAAACATCCTGCTGACTCCGCCAGTGCGCATGAGCCTGGAACAAGCGCTGGAGTTCATCGACGACGATGAACTGGTTGAGGTCACGCCAAAATCCATTCGGGTGCGCAAGAAGCTATTGCTGGAGCATGAACGCAAACGCGCATCACGCCGGCAGGGCGATTAGGACAGCGCGTGTGGGAGACAAGCGGTAAGGAATTTCCATATCCGCAGCGGGCCGTCGAGTATCGAGCTCGCTCCACGCCAAATGTTGCAGTACCTCAGTGTTCGCTGAGCACACGGCTTTGTCCTGTAATCAACATACACCCCTTCCTCATACCCAGGAAGGGGAGATTCGCATTAACATCAATAGCGGTTGCGCCGCTGTTGCCGCCGTTCCTCTTCCTTGTTGCGGCCATAGATATTGCCGGCTACCGCGCCAGCCGCGCCGCCGATAATGGCGCCGACTCCAGCATCGCCGCCGGTCAATCCGCTGATGATAGCGCCGCCTGCTGCGCCCATGGTTGCGCCGCTCAGAGTGCTCTGTTCAGTAGGCGTCATATTGGTGCAGCCCACGCTGAGGGCAAATGCGGGGACCGCTAGTAGATAAGCTATTTTTTTCATTAACCTGATCCTCATTTCATCCTGGAGGAGGCAATCTTGGGTTCGACCATTTCAAACCAGATCACTTCAAAGATGGGGCGCTGTTGCTGATCGGGGTTGGCCTGGTAATAAGCATCTACGGTTTTCATAATCTGCCGCAGCGTCATGCCGTCCAGGGACTCAACCAGCTTTGCGACGGTCGTGCGATGCTTGGGATTTGGGCCGGTCAACTGATATTCGACCATCGCCATATTCAGGATGCCCAGCAGATAGGCCATTTTTTCCCGTTCGGTTGCAGTCGGCCATTCTTTTCCGCCGGGAAACGGGAGTTCCTTGACCGGGTTAGCATAGGCTGAGGCCACGGCGGGTTCAGTCGCCTGGACTGGAGTCCAGACCGCCAGACTGGCGATCAGACCCAGAGTTAGAATTGATTTCTTCATAAACACCTTCTTAAAATAAATGCAGGGATCAACAAAAATTTTCGGTGACAGGAGACTACGAGAGCTTGGCATTAACCGCACACGAGCTTTGAGGTTCTCGATCGATGCAGATATGAATATCCACTCTTCAAGTTTCGGACTGATCAGCGCGGCGTGCTTGCCAATGGCTGTGCCACCAACTCCAGAGCAGGTAAGCAGCAATCGCTGTGATGCCGGTATAGATCAGCATCGGGGCGATGTTCTGCATGAGCACCATAAAGACCGCTCCAATGCCGAGAAAAAGAGCAACGATGCATAATCGCCAGTTGAAATAGATGCCGGCCAGAAAGGTTGTCAAGGTGACGGTGAGCATCAGCAGGAAGCTTGCCTGACGGTCGTCAAGAGTATCCATGAAGCCTTCGGCGGTGGCGACAAAAACCAGTTGCATCAAAAGCAGCAAGCCTCCCCAATGCAGGATCTGCCGTAAAATCAGCAGGGTGTGGGCCTTGATAGTCGATTCGACATGCGGCCATTGGGTAATGATGCAAATTAACCCAAAGACCGGAATCAGGCCATACCAGTACCAGCGACTGCCTTGCGCATCGATATCGGTATAGGCAGCGCCGAACCAGGCCAGCGCAATCATCAGGTAAAAGCCAACATCCCTGAGACGAAACAGCCGTCGTAACAAGCTGGGTCGATGGGGGGCGGCATCGGCTGCTGGAGTCAGGTTGAGTTCTTCTGGCATGATGTCTTCCTGGCCTGGGTTCGAGTTTTTGGGAAGGCTATGAGGATAATATAACAGTCAACACGACGAATTTCAGGCGGTGCGCTGTTCCTGGAAAATGCCCAGTAGAATGTCCAGCCGTTGCCGAGGATTGGTCATCTCCAGCAAGCCCTGGCGGATTTGCAGCGGCAACGGCAACAATTCCGCCAATCGGTTGCCCACCCACGCGGCATCCTCCCAATTCGGAATCAGGAACCGCTTATGGGAGACCAACGCCTCGCTTTCCAGCAAATCGCGCAAGACGCGAACCAGTGGTTCGTGCGCGGATAGAAGCGATTGCTGCGGGTCATCCGGCAGCCATCGAATCTGGCCCAGCAACAGTTGATCGGGTTGCACGCGATGGCCCACTATGCGAAAGCGTTGCACGCCGAGGCAGGTAATGCCGAGCAACCCATCATCCAGTGGGTCAAAATCGACGATGCGCGCCAAAGCGCCAACCGGATGAATACTGACCGGTTGAGCACCCGCTTCATTGCCTTGATGGATGGTGACAACGCCAAACCCGGCATCGGCGCGCAGACAGGCGCTCACCATGTCCAGATAGCGCGTCTCGAAAATCCGCAAGGGCAAAACGCCGCCGGGAAACAGCACGGCATTCAGCGGAAACAGCGGCATTTCCTGGATGGCAAGCATGGTTTGATTATCCTGGACTTGGTTCATCGCCCCAAAGTGGCAAAAGTTTTAGGTGGTCAATCCGGTTCCCGATGAGAGGATCATTCCAGCATTTCTCCCAGAGTGCGCGTGAGTAGCCTTAAGTCCGGTTCCCGCGACAGGGTATGCTCTCCATCCTTGACCAGAATCAGCCGTACATCGGAACTGGTCAATTTCTCCGCGATTTGTAGACTGGTGCGCCACGGCGCATCGGCGTCGCCCATGCCATGAATCAGGCGCACCGGGCAAGAGACCGGCAGTTCGGTTCGATTCAGCAGCCGATGCTGGGCTGCTTCCTCGATCAGGCGCATAGCGATAATGTAAGGTTCGCCATAGGGCGAGGGTAAACTAATTACTCGTTCGCACCGCAAGCGTTCGCGTAGCGGTTCATCCAGGCGCTCCCACAACAGGTATTCGGTGAAATCCGCCGCGCAGGCCAGGCCCAATAATCCAGCGATGCGTTCGGGCCGCTCCATCGCCGCCAACAGCATGATCCAGGCCCCCATTGAGGAACCTACCAGGATTTGTGGACCTTCGGTCAATTGATCCAGCACGGTCAAGGCTTCATGGGTCCAACGGCCAATCGTGCCGTTGGCGAAGGAGCCGCTGGAAGCGCCATGACCGGTGTAGTCGAAGCGTACAAACGCCTGGCCTCGGCCTTGGCACCAGCGTTCCAGCGTCGTGGCTTTAATACCGGTCATGTCCGAAGTGAAGCCGCCTAGAAAGAGGATACCGGGCACAGCGCCCAGACTGCGATGGTAGGCGAGCGCGTCGCCGCTGGCCAGGGTCAAGCGATTGGGCGGAGAGGGAAAGATATGCATGGAGATCATTTTGTTATAGATTATGGATTCGCTGTTTTCCCCAAGTCTGCGCGACCAGCATGGGCAGGATGACGCCGGAGGCTCCATTCAGACTGAACGTCACATAAGAACTCAGTGGCGTCGGCTGTGGATTGATTTCCACCACGGTTGCGCCGGCTTTCAAGGCGGCTAACGGCAGATTGGCGGCAGGATAGACCAGCGCCGAGGTGCCGATGCTGAAAAAGAGGTCCGCATGGGCGGCGGCTTGTTCTGCGGCCCGCAGCGCTGCTTCCGGTAAACTCTCCCCAAACCAGACCACGTCCGGTCGCAGCAGTCCTCCGCAACGGGGACAACGCGGCGGAATGTCGTCGCTGTCCGGCCAGCTTTCTACGGGACGATCTTCGTTAAAACACTTGGCGCGGAACAGATTGCCGTGCAGTTCCAATACCTGATGACTGCCGGCCCGCCGATGCAGGCCGTCCACATTCTGGGTAATCAAGGTGAATTCAGCAATGTGGCGCTCCATATCGACCAGCGCCAAATGACCGGCATTCGGCTCAGCTTGGCGCACCCGATCCTGCCGCCAGGCATACCATTCCCAGACCAGCTTGGGATCATGCTGGAAGGCTTCGGGCGTGGCCAGTTCCTCGGGATTATAGCGCGCCCACAGCCCGGTTTGAGCCTCGCGGAAAGTGGGAACGCCGCTCTCTGCGGAAATGCCCGCGCCCGTCAACACGGTGATGCGTTGGGCGGCGCGCAGGTGGGTGATGAGTTCGCCGGGAATCAATAATTCGCTCATGACGGTGGGAATCTCCGGGTGAAAGACCTTGTTTGGCATAATAGCAGTTATTCAGGCAGGTAAAATTCCACTGTAATCGTTTCTTTTTGCAACTCATGGGATTAAATTAATACCAACCCGCCGCGACCACAGGGATTTTTTCATCATGATGATTGCCTTGGATTCGTACTACACCATCGGCAAGCTGCATTTGTTTTGCGAGGATTATGTGGGTCAAGGTTGGCAACCTTTGCCTTATGTGATTTTAGCCGATGGCTGCTCCGCCGCTCCGGACAGCGACCTGGGCGCGCGGTTGCTGGTTTTGACCGCGCGTCGTTTGTTGCCGCGTTTCGCCTTGAAAGGTTACGACTTGGCAGAGAGAACCGTCCGGCACTGGTCGCTGGGACGGCGCATCATCCGCCGCGCTGCCCACCAGGTCCAGGATTTGGGCGTCGATACGGCGGTACTCGACGCTACGTTGCTCATCGCCTGGTGCGACGGAGAGAGCATACACGTCCATCTTTATGGGGATGGCTGCATTGCGACCCGGCAAGCGGATGGATCGGTCCGAGCAATCCAGATCGAGTATGCTGAAAATGCCCCCTTCTATTTGAGCTATCTGCTGGATGCCAATCGGTGCGCCTTGTATCGCGAAGCTGTTGGCAACGCGCAGATGGCGCAAAGTATCCATGAATTCGGCGAGGGGGGGGCAACTGTTCGTCAGGCCGCTTTTGATGCGCCCATCGTGTTCAGCTTCTCTTTGACAACTTTCCCAGAGGTGGCCGTGGCCACTGATGGTCTGCATTCCCTGATGAATGTTGAAACTGGGAAACGCATAGAAATACTGGAAGTTGCCCGGCGGTTGTTGGATTTCCCAAACCTTGAAGCCGGTTTTATGAAGCGCCAGATCCGTAATGTATTGGTTGAGTATGGTCAACAAAAAGTATTCAATCTCGACGATGTCGGCATGGGCGTATTTGTCAGGATGAATTGAGAAAGAGGCGCTGTATATGAATAAGCAACCCCTGCGTGTTGGCGTCGGCGGCCCGGTGGGTTCTGGCAAAACCGCCCTGGTCGAAGCGCTGTGCAAGACGCTGCGTAGTTACTATCAAATCGCTGTCGTGACGAACGACATCTACACCTACGAAGACGCGCAGTTCTTGACCCGCGCCCAGGCATTGGAGCCGGAGCGGATTGTTGGTGTGGAAACCGGCGGTTGTCCGCATACGGCGATTCGTGAGGACGCCTCGATGAACCTGGCGGCGGTCGAACAATTATGCGAGCGTTTTCCTGATCTGGACCTGGTGCTAGTGGAGTCCGGCGGCGATAACCTCAGCGCTACGTTCAGTCCGGAACTGTCCGACCTGACGATCTACGTGATTGACGTAGCTGCGGGTGACAAGATTCCGCGTAAGGGCGGCCCCGGCATCACCCGTTCCGATTTGCTGGTGATCAACAAAATTGACCTTGCCCCCCATGTGGGCGCGTCGCTGGAAGTGATGGAGCGCGACGCGCTGCAGATGCGCGGTGAGCGACCGTTTGTGTTCACCAATTTGAAAACCCAGCAGGGACTGGATCAGGTCATTGATTTTATTGTTGAGCAGGGAATGTTGGACGTGGGCGCAAGTCAGAGAATCAAGGGTAGTGGTTCACAATGACGACTCGATTGCGACCCGGCTTTTTAGCCTGATTGACTGAGAAGGCCGCCTAAATGACGACCTTAAAAGGGTTGGAAACCTTAACTTAAATTTCAACGGTTTTTGTCTTGACAATGGGGTCCGCTTTAACCTGATGCGCCTACCCAGGATCGAAAGTTCCGAACATAAAAAACCCCCGCTGTCAAAGCGGGCGTTCTGGTTATCTCATCGACTTCAGGCCGGCGCGGGCAAAGCCGCGCGCAATTTCTTCATAGCGCTGTTTTCCAATTGCCGGATGCGTTCAGCGGAAACCTTATATTCAGCCGCCAACTGGTGCAAAGTCGGTTTAGCATCGCTCAGCCAGCGACGTTGCATGATGTCTCGGCTGCGCGGGTCCAGCCGCTCCAGCGCTTCGCCCAGTTGACTGACCGCCCGTTCATCCCAGTCGTCGCGCTCCAGCGCTTCCGCTGGATTAGCCTGTTCGTCACGCAAATAGGCGGCGGGTGCGAAATTCTCCACATCGTCGTTGCCATCGGCTTCCGGGAAAGGGTCGAACGATACATCATGGCCATTGAGTCGCGATTCCATTTCCAGGACGTTCTCGGCGCTGACGCCAAGCTCCCGCGCGACGGTGTTGACTTCCTCGTGGTTGAGCCAGCCCAGGCGTTTTTTTGAGCCGCGCAGCTTGAAGAACAGTTTGCGCTGCGCTTTGGTGGTGGCGACCTTGACGATTCGCCAGTTGCGCAGGATGAATTCATGAATTTCCGCCCGAATCCAGTGAACCGCGAACGAGACCAGCCGCACGCCGTAGGCCGGGTCGAAACGTTTGACGGCTTTCATCAGACCAATGTTGCCTTCCTGAACCAGATCGGCCAGCGGCAAGCCGTAGCCGAGATAACCACGGGCAATATGCACCACGAAGCGCAGATGGGCCACGATCAGGCGTTGCGCTGCTTCCAGATCGTGGCGCAGCCGCAAACGCTGGGCTAGTTCCTGCTCTTCTTCGGCGCTGAGCATCGGCATCCGGTTGACCACCTGGATGTAGCTCTCCAGGTTGCCGACCGGTGCCGGCAGATTTTCAATACGGGGAACCAGCGCAGTCGTCGTCATCGTCATTCATTCCTCCCGTTGATTCACTTGATTAAGCACTATTTTAGCACTCACGCCCTTAGAGTGCCAAATTTGGGAGAGGTTCCGTTCGCCAAACCGTGGTTCAGTAGCCCGCTTCCTCATCCAGCAGAGCGGCGACGAACTCGGCAGCGTCAAACATACGTAAATCTTCGATGCTTTCGCCCACGCCGATGAAGCGAATCGGCAGACCCAGCCGGCGGGCGATGGCAAACACAATCCCGCCCTTTGCTGTGCCGTCGAGCTTGGTCAGGATCAGGCCGGTTACGCCGACCGCTTCATGAAACTGCACAGCTTGATTTAAGGCGTTCTGGCCGGTGCTGGCATCCACGACCAACAGCGCCTCATGCGGCGCAGTGGGATCGACTTTACCCATGACCCGTTTAATCTTTTTCAGTTCCTCCATCAGATTCGATTGGGTGTGCAGGCGACCAGCGGTGTCGGCAATCACTACGTCGACTTCACGGGCTTTGGCGGCCTGAATCGCGTCATAGATCACCGAGGCGGCGTCGGCTCCGCTTTTCTGGGCGATCACGGGAATGTGGTTGCGCTCGCCCCAGACCTGCAATTGTTCAACGGCAGCGGCGCGGAAAGTGTCGCCGGCGGCCAGCAGCACCGAATGTCCCTCAGTTTGCAGCCATTGCGCCAGTTTACCAATCGTCGTGGTTTTGCCAACGCCGTTCACCCCAACCATGAGAATCACGTAGGGACGGGATTCACTGGGTCGCCAGGGTTGCTGACAAGGTGTGAGGATCGCCAACAGTTCGTCGCGCAGGGCCTGGAGCAATGCGGTCACATCGCTTAATTGCTGGCGTGAAACCCGCTCGGTCAGCTGCCGAATCAGGTGGTTTGTGACGTCCACACCTACATCCGCCAGCAGCAGGCGGCTTTCTAGTTCTTCCAGCGCCTCATCGTCCAGTTTCCGCCCCTTGAACAGGCCCGACAAACCGGAGACCAATCCCTGGCGGGTGCGCCGCAACCGGTCGCGCAATCGGGCAAAGCGCTCCGGTTTCGGCTCTGCGGACTCGAGGGACTCCCCGAATGTCTTATCCTTGCGGAAGGAAGGAAAGCGAATTGGGCGATTCAATACCTCGAATAAACCGGGTTTCTTACGTTCCGGGAGGTCGGCGCTGAGAGTGCGGGTGACGGAGTCATGTTTAGGGTCAGTCATAAGGAAGATCCAGAAGGGTTAGTACGGCGGTCACAATGGGCTGTTTTGGTTAAATCGATCTCCACTTTGAGCCATCCACTTTGAGCCATCTACAACGAACTGCTATCGAATGCTTACTGATAATCAAGTTTTAAACTCCCATTTTTATTAATTTTTTATTATAAAACAATTTATTATAGTTTTGGCATGGTCAATGCTGGCAAGAAGTCAACATACCACTTTTTATTTTCTCAATGATGATCCCAGAAGGAGGACGACTATGTATTACGAAGATGTTGAGATCAAAAAGGGCGACACCTTAAGTGAACTGGTCTATGCCTATGGCTATAAAGGTAGTGATTGGATCACTGTTTGGAATGACGCGAAAAACAGTAAGCTCAAGGCGTTGCGCAAGCGACCGGAACTGATACAACCCAAGGATATTGTGTATATTCCCATCCCGTGGACCATTAAATCGACTACTATGACCTTTGACGCGGCCAAGACCAAGGTTCAATTCCAAGCCACCCGAGACGGTCTGCAAGGTTCGAGACTGCGTTGGGTGCAAACCGTGGATCGTGGCAATCAACCTTTTGGCAATGCCCCCTATGGAGCTCCACGCTTTGTCGTGGATCCCTCATCACCGCCGGACGACAATCAACCATTTTATTATACGGACACCGAACTGACGGCAGATCCAAAACGGCGTACTACCTTTTCCGATGCGCCGTTTCGGCATCCTCCCTTAAAGGCCAAGGGAACCACAGAATGGCGGGCGATGCTCTCGATCGGCGTGGTCACTGACAAGCGAGTCACAGTTCTAGACACTCATTACTGGGGGTTCGACAAAGATCCAAAAGGCGTCGTGACCAAAGTTCCTGCTAAAAAAGCGACTCAGGCGGAGGTCGATGACCATCTCGCCCTCTTGAAAGACGGCTTTGGGTTAAAAGATCTGCCAGGCACTAAGGCTTACTTTAAAGATATGGGATGGACTTTCAGAAAAGGAACGCCCTGATCGACTGGAGGTCTCGCCATGATGAAAGCCTTCTGCTTATGGGAGTGTATGGAATGGCATTTGCGATTATGCGGCCATCTTGCCTCAACCGATAGCGTCGAATCAAAATGACTCAGTACGCCGCCAAAAGTTTTTTCCTGAGCCTAATTCTTACAACAATGATTTTTTCTCCAATAGCCACATGGGGTTGTGTTATGAACCAAGATCTTACCGACAATATGGAAAGAATGGTCGTTAAGTTGACCTATCTCGGCATACAGGATAAGCCGATTCCTTCCTTATTATTCAGTGTGCGCGTAGTTCCCGAAGCGTTGGAGATGTTGAAACGACATCAACTGCTCCATGCCAACGATGAATATGGAATTACCAACATCGTGATCGCCCCACAACGCTTGCAAAAGCTTGTCGAGCTGGTAGAGCGGCGTGCGGGAAATGTTGCGGATGATTCCACTCCATCCGTACTGGGCATTGCCTTGATTGTTACAGGGCAACAGGGTTGCCGGGAATTTCAATTGGCCAGTGCAGATGCCGCCATTTTCTTCAATCAATTGCATGAGGCGCTATCCAGCGATAAGGAAGCGGTCACTCAATTTGACTGGTGGAGGGCGCGAACGAATCTTTGATGCTATGTAACTACCAACATATCCTATCATTATAGCATGGGTTGCTCCTGAGTTTGGAAAGCGCCGCCCATCGGGCCTGGATCAGGCCCGCCTGCCGATCTTGATTTGAACGCCCAATAAACGGCCTAAAATCGCTAAGGCAATAGCGCGCCAATACGATCCAGCTCCGTTTTCAAGCGGGCGCGGTCGTTCTGTAACTCAGTCAGCGGCAACGCCAGGAACGCTTCTATACGGTTCCGCAGCACCCGATAAGCGTGCATAAACGCCGCGTTAATCTCCTCATCAGTACCAGTCACATGCGCCGGATCTTCCACACCCCAATGTGTGCGCAGCACAGGCCCTAGATACGCCGGGCAAGTTTCGCCCGCCGCGCTGGTGCAAACCGTAATCACGATATCCGGCGTGACCGGCAGGTTATCCCAGGACTTGCTGTAATAATCCTCGGTCACGATGCCCTCGCGCGCCAGCAAGGCCAGCGAGCGTGGATGCACCTGACCCGTCGGATGACTCCCGGCGCTCAGCGCTTTCCAGCCCGGCGGGGCCAGATGATTGAAGGTGGCCTCGCCCAGGATCGAACGGCAGGAATTACCCGTGCAAAGAAACAGGACGTTCATCGTCAGGCGCTCAACAGCTTTTTGATTTCCTCCACCGATAACACTTTGCCGGCGCTCTTGATTTCGCCATTCACCGCCAGCGCTGGCGTGGTCATCACCCCGGCGTCGATAATAGCGTTCATGTCGGTGACCTTCTCCACCTCATAGTCCAGACCCAGGGCCTGAGCCGCCGTCGCCGCATGTTCGCCGAGCGTGAGGCATTTGGAACAACCTTTGCCGAGAATTTGCAATTTCATCATGAACCTTACTCCTCGTTTATGAATAGAACACGCCAAATATCACGCCGGAGCAGGTCGCCATGACCACCACCAGCGCACAATAAACCAGGGTTTTTTGCGTACCGAGAATGCTGCGGATGACCAGCATGTTTGGCAGGGACAACGCCGGTCCCGCCAGCAGCAGGGCCAGAGCCGGTCCTTTACCCATGCCTGCGCCCAACAGACCCTGAACGATGGGAATTTCGGTCAACGTGGCGAAATACATGAGTGCGCCCAAAAACGCGGCTAACAGATTGGCCAGCAGGGAATTGCCGCCAACCAGCGCACTGACCCACGCTGAAGGAATGACGCCTTCGTGACCCGGTCGGCCTAACAAAAATCCGGCCAGCAACACGCCGGCCAGCAACAGGGGCAGGATCAACTTGGCAAATCCCCAGGTCTGACTCAGCCATTCCTCACCTTCGTTTGGACGTAGGGCGACGGTTAGGGTCAAGCCCAATAGCCCGGCGGTAAAAGCCAGTTCTGGGTGTTGGGGGGCGAAAACCGCCAGCCCGGCAACCACAGCGCCGGTCACCGCCAGCGGTCGCCAGTCCCACTGCCAGCGCCCGATCAGCAGGACTGCCAGACCGGCTCCGCTCAGGGCGGTCAGCGGCCATTTCCAGGCAAAAATCGTATGCCAAACGGCGCTGTCTTCAGCGCGGGCCGGCGCCCAATTGGCGAACACAAGCACCGCGATCATCAGGGCGAAAAAAGTTGTGGTCTCGCCCAATGGCCGACTGTCCTGTTCATCCAGAGTGAACCCCTTGGACGCCGTCGCTCGCGCCAGCTCCTCGCGGTAGTAAATCCAGTGCATGATCAGTCCGATCACCAAGGCAAAAACGATGGCGCCAATCGCCCGCGCCACGCCGAGCTCCATGCCCAATATGCGCGCTGTCAGGACAATGGCCAACACATTGATCGCCGGCCCGGAATAGAGAAAGGCAATGGCCGGTCCCAGTCCCGCGCCGCGCCGGTAGATGCCGCCAAACAGAGGCAGCACCGTGCAGGAACAGACCGCTAGAATCGAACCTGATACTGAAGCAACCCCATAGGCAGCCGTCTTGCGGGCAGCGGGACCCAGGTATTTCATCACAGCGCTTTGGCTGATGAACACGGCAATCGCCCCGGCAATGAAAAACGCTGGAATCAGACACAGGATCACATGTTCGCGGGCGTACCATTTCAGCAGGGCCAATCCTTCGAGAACAGCGTTATCGAAGCGCGTCGTACCCGCTGGCATGAAGAACGCTGCCAGAAACAGAGCCAACATGCCCGCCAGCCATTTCATTTCAGTAGGGTTCTCTCTCGTGCGCGCACGCAGCCGACTCAGCGCGCGCCCACAAGCATTAGCCGGCATAGGAGAGAGTGTCGTCATGGAATGACCCCGGTTAATTTGAATGAGACGGGCATACTCAACAGCATCGAGCTACAGCGCAGGCGGCTTGCCGGATCAGCGCGGCGGGGATCGCCTCGAAAGTGTGTCCCCCCACGGAAACGGTGCGGCAAACGCTGGGCTCGCCGCACAGATCGCCGCAGGACTGGCATTCGCTTGCTGATGCAGAAGCGTCCGGCAACACCGCTTCCAGCGGTATGTCATTGAACAGGATTAGATTCGACTCGGATAACTGTTCGAGCGGCAACTTTGTTTCACGGTACGCAACCGTGACGCCGCGTGGCGCGCACTCCGCCGCCAATTGCGCGACGACCTGTTGCAGGGATTGCAAGGTGTCCGAACAGCGTAAGCAGGTGCGTCCGTCCTTGTCGAGATGACGCCATTCGATTTCCAGAGTGGTCATGCCGTTTCTCCTGATATTTAAGGGGTTTCTGTGGCTAGGGTATTTAACTTTTGCTCATACCAGCCGCGACTGCGATTGACGATGTTCGCCACCAGCAACATAACCGGCACTTCGATCAGGACGCCGACGACCGTCGCCAACGCTGCGCCGGAGTTGAAGCCGAATAAGGCAATCGCCGCCGCCACCGCCAATTCGAAGAAGTTGCTCGCGCCGATCAGCGCCGACGGTCCCGCTACGCAATGCGGCGACCCGACCTTGCGATTCAGCCAGTAGGCCAGTCCCGAATTAAGAAACACCTGGAGCAGAATCGGAATCGCCAGCAATAGAATCACCAGCGGCTGCGCCACGATTTGCTCACCCTGGAAACCAAACAGCAGCACCAGCGTCGTCAACAGCGCGACCAGCGAAGTTGGCCCCAGGATGTCCAGTAATTGCGCCAATCCGGCTGCGCCCTGCGACTTCAGCACGACGCTGCGCACCACCTGAGCGATAATCAGGGGAATCACGATGTACAGCACGACGGATAGAAACAGCGTTTCCCAAGGCACGATAATCGAAGTCAAGCCCAACAGCAAAGCCACGATGGGGCCGAAAGCGAACACCATGATCACATCGTTCAATGCCACCTGGGTCAAGGTGAAATGCGGTTCGCCTTGGGTCAGATTGCTCCACACGAACACCATGGCGGTGCAAGGTGCGGCGGCCAACAAAATCAATCCGGCGATGTAGGATTCGATCTGGTCTGCTGGTAGCAGCGGCGCGAACAATCCGCCGATGAACAGCCAACCCAGCAGCGCCATCGAGAACGGCTTGACGCCCCAGTTGATCAACAGGGTGACGCCGATCCCTCGCCAGTACTGGCCGACCTCGCGCAATGCGGCAAAGTCGATTTTGATCAGCATCGGAATGATCATCAGCCAGATCAGCACCGCCACTGGCAGATTGACCTGAGCGATTTCCAGCCTGCCGATGGCCTGGAACAGGCCAGGCAGGAAATGCCCAAGGACGATGCCGGCGACGATGCACAGCGCGACCCACAGGGTCAGATAACGCTCGAAAAATCCCAGTTGCAAGCCTTCTGCTGCTTTGACGTTGACTTTACACGCTGCGCTCATGGGGTGGGTGTGCTCCAGAAACAATTGAGTCGAATTATGATTTGATATTTTCAATATAATGGAAATAAAAAAACAAATCAACTCGCCTGAATTCAATTATTTTTTTATAACTTACGTATGTCTATTTTTACAATGATGCCGTTCGATCAGACTCACTTGTGTCATGAGAATCCTTTTCGGGCCATAAACTGTTCATATTTCAAAATGAAATAAATGGCCTGAACAGCATTTCATATTGAAACATTATCTTGGCTTACTGCACACGCTGTCATTTGTTTTTTTATTTTATCTATTTGAATATAAAAATAATTAATAAATAAACTAATAGATGGAATACTTTATGCAAAATTTGCTTGCGGGCAATAACTCAAGCATCGCTCGCAAGCAGGCCCTAATCGATAGGTTTAATTTGTATAGGCTTTGAGGATTTCTAGCATGGTAAATCTCTTTAAGAGTATGAAAATCTGGCAAAAATTGATGATTGTTGGATTGCTGCTTAGCATCCCTATTTTTTTGCTGGCCTATCTGCTGACCACAGAGATGAATATTGCCATTCGGTTTACTCACAAGGAAACTCAAGGGGTAGAGTACATACAAGCAGTTCGTGAATTATTGCAGCATACGGCTGAGCACCGTGGTATGAGTAATGCTTATCTAAGTGGCGACGCCTCATTTCGAGAGAAAATTCTTGCTAAACAGAACCAAATTACAAATGATATCGAATTGATAGATGCGGCTGACGCAAAATATGGCGTCCTGCTGAACAGCACGGACCAATGGCAAAGCATTAAGGCGGAATGGCAGAAATTTCATACTGACGCTTTCAGTTTGCCCGCCAAGGAAAGCTTTGCACGACATACGGCATTGATTAAACAGTTGATTGATCTGACGTTGCAAATTGGTGTGAATTCCAATCTGATCCTGGACCCTGAACCCGATAGTTATTTCATGATGGATTGCATCGTCAATTGGTTACCCGTAGTCGTCGAGGATATGGGGCAATTGCGGGGACTATCAGCAGGTATTGTAGCGCGCGGTCAAGTGACCGATCGTGAGAGAACACAGCTTTCAAAATTAATCGCCCGTTCTCAAATCATGCAAGAAGGTGTACAGAACAGTCTGGATCAAGCGTTCAAATATAATCCAGCGCTTCAACCGATTTTGAGCAGCCAGCAGGAATCTTTCATTACGTCTACTCGTGATTTTCTTGCTCTTGTAGAGCAATATATTGTGAACGGTGAACAACAGGTCGATACCTCTCTTAGCGCAAGTGAAACTTTTGACGCTGGCACCCGCGCTATTGTTGCTGGATTCAACCTCTACGATATAGCCAGCCCAGCGCTTATGGAATTGCTGCAACAACGGGTTACGGTGCTGAATGCAAGAAAATATCGAATTTTAGCAGGTATTTTATTCTGTGTATCGTTGGCGTTAAGTCTGGCCTATGGTATTGTCCGCGCTATCGTAAAGTCGTTACGGCAGGCCGAAACGGTCGCTAAGGCCATTGCAGTAGGTCAACTAGGCAGCAAGATTGATATCACAAGCACCGATGAAGTAGGTCAATTGTTGGGATCGCTGGCTACTACTCAGGAAGCATTGATAAAAGTACTAAGAAAAATCAAGGAAACAGCAGAGATCGTTGAGAACGGTAGTTGCGAAATGTACCAAGGCAAGGAAGATCTGGCCCAGCGAACTTCGGAAGAAGCGGCCGCCTTGGAAGAAACCGCTGCGAGTATGGAAGAACTCCTTGCAACCGTGAGACAAAGCACTGACAATGCCGGGCAAGCTAATCAAGTGGTGGCGGAGGCTCGTTCACAGGCGGAACAAGGCAGGCAGGTGGTTGACCAGGCTGTCACTGCTATGAACGCTATCTATATCAGCAGCCGTAAGATCGTCAACATCATTGGCGTGATTGACGAGATCGCATTTCAGACTAACTTGCTGGCCTTGAATGCGGCGGTTGAAGCCGCGCGCGCCGGCGAGCAAGGTCGCGGTTTTGCTGTCGTGGCTGCTGAAGTCCGCAAGCTTGCGCAACGCAGCGCTGATGCGGCTAAGGAGATTAAAAGCCTGATTACCGATAGTGTTGCTAAAGTAGAAGATGGAAACACGTTCGTCGAACGCGCAGGTCGCACCCTTCAGGAAATTGTTATTGCGGTCAAAAAAGCCGGCGCCATTGTCGCCGAAATCACCGTGGCCAGCCAGGAACAAACATCTGGTATAGAACAAGTCAATACGGCTGTTTTGCAAATGGAACAAGTAACCCAGCAAAATGCCGCTTTGGTCGAGGAAGCGTCTGCCGCCTGTCAATCCTTACGCGATCAGGCAGTGGAGCTTCAGGGGTTGTTAGGGTTCTTTAAACTGGCTTAATCATGACCGGCTACTCGCCCGTCGCCACAGCATCGCCCAACTGTTGTTTGCGATAGACCAGCACCCCGGCGACGGGCGTGGTCAATGCATCCACGCCATCGAGCGGCGTTAGTTCACAACACGGTTCCAGGACAGCGCCGGGATCGCCGGTAATGGCGCCGCGCTGTTGCAGGAAACGTAGCAACGCCGTTGCATCAGCCCAGCCGTCGCATATTTATCATTAACATCCTCTTAAGCACGCAATTCAACCGTGGTCGCAAAGCAGGCCAGCGGTATTACATCCTCATGTGCTGGCAATGCTTCGCGCAGTTTCCACCACAGGTCAGCACAGGCTTCGTCGAACGGTTCGCCACCTGGATTCTCCTCCAGCAACACGACTTCTGCGCCCAGTTCCGCGCCTAGCAAACTGTACCAATAATTACGTCTTGCAAATGTAGTTATGGTCTACTCAATTGGTTGGGATTCGCCTTTTATTTGTATCTAATATTTATCTAATGGTTTTTAGATAAAAATAAGGTCTGTTGGATAGATTTTTTGTCAATAAAAAATACAGTGTTATATAAAAATATTAGGAATTGTCACTTGAATACCACGATTAAGTGAACTATTTATAAAAGTTGTTTCGTCTGAGACTAATTTCAACATGCCTTGGAGATCAAACAATGCACAGTCAGAAACTGCCTTCCTTAATCTTTTATATGATATTGTTTTTATTTGTTAATGAACCTGCAAACGCAGCAATTTTTACCGTCACCAATACCAATGACAATGGTGTTGGCTCGTTGCGACAGGCCATCATTGACGCCAATAACGCCACAACCACTGATGATACCGTCATATTTCAAGCCGGCATCAACGGTGCCCTGCAAACCAGTGGCGGCTTCATCATTACCGACAATCTTGATATTCAAGGGCCTGGGGAAAGCTTGGTCATCAATGGCAACAATGCCCAGCGGATTTTCACGATCAACAGTGGCGTGACCGCTACGCTCTCGGGTCTGCAACTTCAGAATGGTGGGATTGATAACCACGGAACGCTGACTCTCAGCAACAGCACGATTCAGTCCAGTGCCTGGAATGAGGGCAATGGGGGCGCTATTTACAACACCGGTACAGGAACGCTGAATGTGGACAACAGTGTATTGTCCAGTAATTCGGCTGCCTGGGGTGGAGGTATTGCTAACGACGGCATTTTAACGATCACCCACAGTACGCTAGCCAACAATTCGGCTATAAACGACGGCGGTGGTATTGTGAATACCAAAGGGACCCTGACAGTGAGTGACAGTACGCTGTCTGGCAATTCGGCAGGCGCTTGGGGAGGCGGCGTCAGTAGCTGGAGCGAAAACTTGAACGCCAACTTGACGACCATTATCAATAGCACGCTGTCTGGTAATTCAGCAGCGAACGACGGTGGGGGTATTACAAACACCAACGGGAGTTTGGTGATCAGCAATAGCACACTGTCCGGCAATTCGGCGGGGGTCTATGGCGGCGGCATTAGTAGCTATAGTGAGGACTTTAACGCCAACCTGATCTTCACCATTAGCAACAGCACGCTGTCCGGCAATTCGGCTATGAAGGGCGGCGGTGGTATTTCGAACAATACGACGACCTTGGCGATCAGTAACAGCACCTTGTCCGGCAATTCGGCGACTACTCAGGGAGGGGGTGGCATTAATAACTACAGGGCTACTCTGACAGTCACCAACAGCACGTTGTCCGGTAATTCGGCAGCAGATAATGGCGGTGGTATTGCGAACGGCGAAGCTCCCTTGACGATCACTAATAGCACGCTGTCCGGTAATTCGGCTGTAAACAGCGGCGGTGGTATTGTGAACTTCAGTGGTTCCTTAACACTCGGCAACAACTTGATCGCTGGCAACACGGCGAACATCGGTAAGGAAGTTTATCGTAACGATGGCCCTTTCACGTCCCTGGGCCACAATCTGTTCGGTGAGAACGGCAGTCCAGGGTTGGCGAACGCCAATCCCATCAACAGTGATCTTATTCTCCCTGGCCCAGCCAGCACGGCGATTGGTCCTCTCGCGGACAATGGCGGCCCGACCCAGACCCATCTTCCGGTCGCAGGTAGCCCGGCGATTGACGCGGGCGATAACCTGCTCGTATCCGAAGCGCTCATCACCGACCAGCGCGGCTATGGCCCGCGCATCGTGAATAGCATCGTGGACATCGGCGCGGTCGAAGTAGGGGCCACGGATCCCGCCACTACCCTGATCACGCACTACTACGAGTCCATTTTACGCCGTAGCCCTGAACCGGATGGACTGGCTTTTTGGCAAGCGCTCATTGCCGAGAAACAGGCACAAGGGGAAGATGTCAAGCCTGTATTCCGGCAAATGGCCAACTTCTTTTTCTTTAGCGACGAATATTTGGCAAGAAACACCACGGATGGAGAATTCATCACCAATCTGTATTTCACCTTCTTCCAGCGGGAACCAGACCAGGGTGGGATGGATTTCTGGTTGAACCGGCTGGCGAATGGTTATGGCCGCGATCAGGCGATGGGCGACTTCCTCTTCGTACCCGAATTTGCCTCCTTCATGCAAGCGTTAGGCTTCTGAACAAGCAGAGGTAAGCGTTCACCTTGTATGTTTGAAATTGGTTAAAGTGTGGATGAACGTGGTAGCACGATACACCTCTGGGAGTATAGAACCCGTGGGGGAGCCTGAAGCGCCACGTTGATTTTCCAGTGGACCTGAAGCCCGGACAGTTGCCGGGGTCGAAACCCGCATCGTGCAAGGTTGGGATGAGGAACACATGATGATGAAGAACGCTGTCGCGACTGCGGTCCACACCGCACTCAACACCGAACGTCCCCAGAGACTGGAACCGTCGCCCGCGGCGTCGGTGGCGCCCTTGCACCCCGGCCCGGCTTCGGCTTCCCAGGAGCTCCCATCGCCAGGCCCGTCCGAGTGCTGGGTGGGGATCGATGTGGCCAAGGCGCATGTGGATGTAGCGACGTGGCCCCCCACCGAACGTCTGCGGGTCCACCGCGATGAAGACGGCTTGAACGCCTTGACCGCGTGGCTGCACACGCGGGCGCCCCGGTTGATCGTCCTGGAAGCCACTGGCGGCTTGGAGACGCCGGTGGTCGCGGCGCGGGTGGCCGCCGGTCTGCCGGCGGCGGTGATCAACCCGCGCCAAGCCCGCGATTTTGCCAAGGCGCTGGGCCGGCTGGCCAAGACCGACGCCCTGGATGCTGCGGTGCTGGCCCGCTTCGGTCAGGCGATCCAGCCCGACCCCCGGCCCTGGAAGGACGCGGAGATTCAGGAACTGACCGCGCTGATCCAGCGGCGGCGGCAGATCGTGGAGAGGTTGACGACGGAAAAAAACCGCCGGGCCTGCGCCCATCCCCGGATCAAACCCGACCTTCAAGCGACCATCGCCTGGCTTGAACAGCGGCTCAAGGACCTGGATGGCGACCTCCAGCGCCGCTTGCGGGCCAGCCCGGTCTGGCGCGAACAGGACGATCTGCTGCGCAGCGTACCCGGCATTGGCCCCGTCACCTCGGCGACCCTCCTGGCCGCCTTGCCCGAACTGGGCACCCTCGATCGGCGCCAGATCAGTGCACGCGTCGGCGTCTGCCCGTTCAATCGCGACTCCGGCCAGAGCCGCGGCCGCCGCATGATCTTCGGGGGCCGCGCCGGGGTTCGGGCGGTGTTGTCCATGGCTACAGTCACGGCCAGCCGCTGTAATCCGGTGATCCACGCCTTTTACCCACGCCTGCGGACCGCCGGCAAACCCGCCAAAGTGGCGTTGACGGCCTGCATGCGCAAAATGTTGACCATCTTGAATGCCATACTCAAGGCGAAAACTCCTTGGCCGCCTCTGGAGGAGTGCAGGGCCTGACGTTTTCAACACAGTTGCTCCCCCCTTTGAAAAAGGGGGGCTGGGGGAGATTTCGCATGGTCGCTGGGGCCAAAATTCCCCATCACCCCCCTTTGCCAAAGGGGGGGGACTGAATGGTTACCAAGCAGAGCAGGGTGTGTGGTCATTGAAAACGCCATTAACAACTCCCCTCTCCTGTGGAAGAGGGGAACTTTTGCACAACTTCTCAATCTTCCAGCAACTTGCCCGCCTGCCGGTGACTCAGCGATTCAGCTCCGGCAACTTTGCAAATCTTCTGCCCTGGTCGCGCCAATCGTTCGGTCATGCGGGCAAACAGTCGGCCATGAGTAGCGCTACAAATCGGCATCCGCGCCATGCCAGGAGGATTGCCCAGCAGATCGACCCATTCCGCGACCACTTCGCCCGCCGCCACAGCATCACCCAACTGTTTGCGATAGACCAGCACTCCGGCGGCGGGCGCGGTCAATACATCCACGCCATCGAGCGGCGTCGGTTCACAACGCGGCGCTGGGATTGGCCCTGGATCGCCGGCAATGACCCCGCGCCGTTGCAGAAAACGCAGCAACGCCGCTGCATCAACCGCCGCGTATTCATCATTAACATCCGCCTGACCACGCAATTCAACTGTGGTCGCAAAACAGGCTAGTGGTATTACCTCCTCGTGTGCGGGCAACGCTTCGCGCAATTTCCACCACAGACCAGCACAGGCTTCGTCGAACGGTTCGCCACCCGGATTCTCCTCCAGCAACACGACTTCCGCGCCCAGTTCCGCGCCTAATGCGACCGCTTCTTCGCGTTGCCAGCAGGAGGCATATAAATGCAGCAACGCCTCGCCATCGCAATGCAGATCGAAGACGAAGTCAGCGTCAAACGCCAAACGCAGCAGCGCCCGCTTGAGCGCCTCGGTTTCCCGGAGGGCTGACTGCTCAGCCAGCACAGTTCGCAATGCCTCGCGGATCAACGCCACATTAGCTTCTGGATTAGCGGACAACCGTCCCTGGACGCGCGCCAGAACCGCAGGCGTCAGATCAGGAAAACCGCGATTGAAATTACCCGCGCCTTCAAAATCAAAGCGGCCCAGCAATCGGCCATGCAAATGCTGATTCAGTCCAATGGGATTAGCGACCGGAACCACGATGACTTCGCCGAGGATGCGCCCTTCCGTTTGGGCCTGTTCCAATTCGCGCAACAGGTGCTGCGCCACCAGCAAGCCCGGAATCTCATCCGCGTGCAGCGCCGCCTGAAAATACGCTTTAGGCCGAGCGCCCGGCGCGCCATAGCGGTGGACGCGCAGGGTGTGTTGCGTACCGGGAGTGGGCGCCGGCAGTTCGATCGTCGCGGTATCGGCGGGCATGGTGGAGCGCTCCTAATGAAAAATTTTGCTGGGCCAGTCGCTGCCTCCGCTTCACGGCGGAAAAATCTTCGTCAGGGCAATGGAGGATTACCCGTGAGCCGCCGGGCGAAATTGATCAGCATGGCGGCGGTCGCGCCCCAGATAAAACGGTTTTCATAAGGAATGACGTAATACTGCCGTTGCTGACCCTTGTAGAGCATGCTGTGACGTTCGTGATGACGGGGATCGAGAATGAACTCCAGCGGCACCTCAAAAGCCTCCGCAACCTCGAAGGCATCCAGGGTCAGTTCGAAGGGCGGCGTTACGAATCCGACGACCGGCGTAATCAAAAAGCCGGTCACCGTTTGATACAGATCGAGAAATCCGGCAATCTCGACGATATGCCGACGATGCAAGCCAATTTCTTCCTCGGCTTCGCGCAAGGCCGTTTCCACCGGACTGGTGTCTTCCGCCTCGGTCCGACCACCGGGAAAACTGATTTGTCCCGCATGATGCTCAAGATGGTCGGTGCGCTGGGTCAATAGCACCGTATAGCCTTCGGCGCGTTCGACCAGAGGCGCCAGCACCGCCGCCGGCATCAACGTCCGTTCCTCACGCGCTGTGCCGGCAACGGCGTGGTCGCCAGCAAAGGTTTCCACCTGATGCGTGGAACGCAGGCAGCGGCGCACCCGATCGCGCATTGCTGCGTGATTCATGCATACCCCACGTCGACGCCGAACAGCCGGCTGTAGTTGGCGGTCGTCATGGCCGCCACCTGTTCCAGCGATTCACCCCGCAGGTCCGCTATGAATTGCGCAACATGCCGAACCCAGGCCGGGTGGTTGGGCTTGCCTCGGTGCGGAACCGGCGCAAGATAAGGCGAATCAGTTTCCACCAGGATCCGGTCAGCCGGCATCCGTCGCGCCGCGTCCTGAATCGGTTTGGCGTTTTTGAAGGTGACGATGCCGGAGAAGGAGACATAGAAGTTCAATTCCAGCGCCCGCGCCGCCATGTCCCAGTCTTCGGTAAAGCAGTGCAACACCCCGCCTACTTCGGCTGCGCCTTCATCGGCCAGAATGCGCAAGGTGTCTTCGCGGGCGTCACGGGTATGGACGATTAATGGCTTACCCAGCTCGCGCGCGGCAGCGATATGGATGCAAAACCATTCCTGCTGACGCTGTTTACTCTTGTGACCATAGTAGTAATCCAGGCCGGTTTCGCCGATGGCGACGACCCGCTCTTTACAACCTAATGTCGCCAATTCCGCCACAGTCGGCGCTCGGCGACTCTCTTCGCTGGGGTGTACCCCTACGGACAAGGCGATTTGCGGATAAGGTTCGGTCAACCGCGCCAGCGCGGGCCAGCTTTCCAGATCAGTGGCCACGCTCAACAGGCGAGTGACGCCATTGGCCAGTGCGGCTTCCAGTACTCCTGTCAGATTGCCGCCGAACCGGGTCAGATCAAGTCGATCCAGATGGCAATGGGAATCAATCAACATAAGGCGCCATCGTTACATCGTATTGGTGGGCTGGTCAATCCGGGTGTAGCCGGCCAGCAGCGCTTCGATTTTTTTCCGAAGTCGTTCGCCATCAGCGCCCCCGAACTGGATGCCAACCCCAATTTGTCGACCGCCCGGCGTCGTCCGGTAGTTGATCCAAATGACTTTACCGGTAATGGCAAACCGTTCCGGATCCTCCAGCAAAGTCAGCAAGAGAAAGACTTCATCACCCAGCTCGAAGGTTTTTTCCGTCGGGATAAAAACTCCGCCCCCTTTGATAAAGGGCATATAGTTGGTCTGCAACATCACCTTGTCCTTGATGGCAAGGGCGATGACGCCTTGTCGTGGACCTGCCATGGGTTCAGCCTTATATAAGCATGTTCTAAAGAATATTCGATTTTTCGTTCCCTGATGCGCCACTGAGAAAGGCTTCCAGAAGCATCTGCGTATTAACCTGGGTTACCGTACACAGGGTATGCAAGCGAATGGCTGCATCCAGACGCTCGAACAGCCGGCGTGGAGACTGGCGGGCCATCCAGTTTCGCAATGCAGGTCGCAAATCGGGGTTATGCAACGGGGTGAAGCCGGGATTCATCTTAAGCCGAATCAAATCGGTATGCCAACTTATCAGCCAGCATAAATTTTCAACCAGATTGTCTTGCCCCCAATTTTCCGCTGCCCGAATGGGGTCGAGCTGACCTGCTATAACCTGTTCGTAGCCCTCCATTAATGCCTGACGGCGGTGCCAGCGTTCCCCATCGGCGTAAGCTAAGGCCGCCAGGGGGACTCCATTAGCGGCGTCAAGCAGCGCCATTGGCTCCAGTGGGGGAGACAGCCGCGATGCCAGCCAGGTTCCTGCAACTTCCCGGGAAGGCGTGCTAAAACTGATGATCTGACAGCGACTGCGCACGGTGGCTGGCAGGCGCGCCGGTTGGGCGGTCACTAACAGTAACAGGCTGTTGCCAGGCGGTTCTTCCAGGGTTTTCAGCAAACTGTTAGCTGCATTGACATGCAAACGATCAGCCGGTTCCAGGAGGGCGATCTTATAGCCGCCATAGTGGGGGGTGTACCCGAGAAGTATGCAGAAATCACGAATTTGATCAATTTTGATCACTTTGCTCTTTTTTTTGGACGATGCATTGTCGGCGCTGTCATCTTCTGGACAGATTGCCAGATAATCGGGGTGGCTACCGGTTTGGAACAGGTGACAGGCCCGACAACGATCACAGGCATTACCCTCAGCGTCGGGCGAGGCGCATAGCAGACTTTGCGCAAGTCGACGAGCGAAGACGCTTTTGCCCAATCCTGCGGGTCCGGTTAGTAACAGGGCGTGTGGCAGCCGTCCAGCGGCCCGGCGCTGTTGGAGTTGTCCCCATTGCGCCTCGTGCCAGGGCAACCGTTCATCGCTCATTAGTCGCGTACTCGATCAATATTCATTCAGTCGGCTCATGCGCTCCTGATAGCGCGCGCGCAAACAGCGAACATCCGCGCCGCAACTATTGCGCGCAGTCAGCCAGGATCGCTGATCTTCGCGCAATCGTGAGGCTTGACGCTGGGGCAATTCGTTTAAGAGGGAGCGATAGAGAACCGCCATGTCTTCATCCAGACGGTTGAGACCGGGATTAGAGCACACAGCGATTTCGGCTGAAGTGCTGGCTTGTGTGCAATCATAGCTGGCGGTTTGCGCTGGGAGCGGTAACAGACTCGCACAGATCAGCGCCAGATAAAATGATTTAGGCATAGTGGGTTCCTCATCTTTAGTGGATAGTTCCAGTGCATAGCATAACCGTCATGGATCAAGTCGCAAGTCGGTTTTTGGAAACGCACTATTTCTGAAAGAGTCAAATTACCGTTCCCTTATTATCAGGAGAAATGTTTATGCTATGGTTGCAACGCAAAGTTCAGATGCTGCGTCCTGAAGAAGCATTGCCCGGTCGGGCAACGCCGATGCCGGTCCCGATGCGTCACTATGTGAACGGTCATCCCTTACAATCGCCTTTTCCAAACAATATGGCGGAAGCTGTTTTTGGCCTCGGTTGTTTCTGGGGCGCGGAGCGTAAATTCTGGACTCTGTCTGGCGTGTACAGCACGGCTGTTGGTTACGCGGGAGGTTTTACTCCGAACCCGACCTATGAAGAGGTGTGCAGTGGCCTGACCGGTCACACCGAGGCGGTGCGGGTGATTTTTGATCCGGCAGTTATTTCATACAAGCAGCTGCTTCAGACGTTTTGGGAAGCACACGATCCCACACAAGGCATGCGTCAAGGTAACGATGTGGGAACCCAATACCGTTCAGCGATCTACACTTACAGTGAAGCTCAGCATGCTGCCGCCGTAGCCAGCCGCGATGCCTATCAACAATGGCTAACTGCTGCCGGTCATGGGCGGATCACAACTGAAATTGCTGAAGCGCCGCCCTTTTATTACGCCGAGGATTATCATCAGCAGTATCTGGCGAAAAATCCTGGCGGCTACTGTGGTCTGGGGGGCACGGGTGTGCGTTGCCCGCAGGCTTGACGGCATGAGCATTAGGGGTTGTCTCTCCCGGCCCGCCCGGTGTTTTATCGTTGGCGCGGCGGGCAACGCAAAAGTCGAGCGTCAAGCGCGATGATAAGGATGATGATTGAGCAGGCTCCAGGCCCGGTAAAGCTGCTCGGCGACTACGACGCGCACCAGAGGATGCGGCAGGGTCAAACGAGACAACGACCAGAGTTGCTCAGCGTGCTGGCGACAGGCCGCATCCAGCCCATCCGGGCCGCCGACGAGCAGACTCAGATCGCGGCCCTCTTGTAGCCAGCCCGCCAGCCGCTCCGCCAGCTCCACGGTGCTCCATTCCCGGCCTCGTTCATCCAGGGCAATGATCCGGGAACCGGAGGGAACCGCCGCCAGCAATCGCTCGCCCTCGGCGCGCACCAGACGGGCTATATCGGCATGCCCACCGCGTTTACCGGCGGAAATCTCCACCAGATTCAATGAGCATTCCCGGGGCAGGCGTCCGGCATATTCCGCATAACCGGCTTTGACCCAGTCGGGCATGCGAACGCCTACAGCAAGCAGGTGGATTTTCATGTCTAAACATCATCAAACCTTCAGCGCCCTGGCTACATCCACCGACCACAGTTTCTCCAGATTATAAAAATCTCGGGTCTGCGGCAGCATGACATGCACCACAATGTCCGCGAGGTCGACCAGCACCCATTCAGCTTCGCGTTCTCCTTCGACGCCGAGCGGACGAATGCCGACCGCCCTACATTTCTCAATGACTTTGTCGGCCAGCGCTTTAACCTGACGGGTCGATGAGCCGCTGGCAATGATCATCAGATCGGTGAAACTGGCTACATTGCGCACGTCCAGCACCCGGATATCCTGGGCTTTCACTTCTTCCAGGGCGTCAACAACGATCCTTTTTAAAACCTCAAGTTGCATGAATTTTCGCATATCCTCATGAATTAAAAGAATTTTCAACAAATGGCGACCGGTACAATTCCTGGTCGTGGATGCAGGCCAGCACCGCTTCTGGCAACAGATAGCGGGGTGACTGGCCGCGCGCCAGCAAGGCGCGGATTTGGGTAGCGGAAATATCCAGTTGAGTCACAGGTTGAAACAGGATGCGCCCTGCCGGTTGCGTGCGCAGGAACGATGCATCCGGCGTGATGCGAGGTGCTGCCCATTCTTCCAGTATCAGCGGCAATGCTTGCGAAGCGCCGGGCCGCTGCATCACAACAATATGCGCCACTTTAGCCAGATCTCGCCAGCGACTCCAGGTATGCAGCTCCTGAAAGGCGTCAGCGCCAATGATGAGACAAAGAGGCGTCTCCTGACCGAACTCATCGCGCAGCGACGCCAGCGTATCCACCATGTAGGAGGTTCCCTCGCGGCGCAATTCCCGGTCATCGGCGGTAAAGCCAGGTTGTCCAGCGATAGCCGCCCGCACCAGCGCCAATCGCTGTTCGGCGGTCACTTGCGGCGTTCCGCGATGCGCGGGAATCCGGCAGGGAATGAAACGCACCTCGGCCAGTTCCAGCGTTTCCAGCAACTCCAGCGCTGGCCGCAAATGGCCGTAATGAATGGGATCGAAAGTACCGCCCAGAATGCCGATCGGGCGGGGGGTATTTAACATGGGAATAACAGGAATCCTGGAGGTCCTGGGTTAACGGCGAATATGCCCATCGC
>Ga0209607_1000219_pt1 | contig 51137 bp, 49 predicted proteins | sample AD_UKC117_MetaG_FD_184413 | JGI IMG/M metagenome (GOLD analysis project Ga0209607, IMG submission 184413) | Active sludge microbial communities of municipal wastewater-treating anaerobic digesters from Hong Kong - AD_UKC117_MetaG (SPAdes)... | ecosystem: Engineered > Bioreactor > Anaerobic >... | reverse complement strand
TTCACCGCGCGGTTGCCGCCACAGGCGGTCAGCAGCAGGACCAGCAAGCCAATCAGCAGGGCTGGCGCGATTCTTGGGGTCAGGGAGGCACGAAACAGGGAGTCGTGGCGCATGGTGCTGGCCATACGTTGGGGTAGGGCGAAGCAGAATAGCAGTTCGGGCCCGCCGGCCCGCATCCCGTTAGACTGGCTCCCGGTTGAACCTGCTCATCCAAACGGAACCGGACACATGCGAGACCTCTATCCCGCCATCGAGCCATACGACATCGGCAAGCTCGCCGTCGACGACCGCCACACGCTGTATTACGAGCAGTGCGGCAATCCGAACGGAAAGCCCGTGGTCCTGCTGCACGGTGGCCCAGGCGGCGGCTGCAGTCCGAAGATGCGCCAGTTCCACAACCCGGAAAAGTACCGGATCATCCTGTTCGACCAGCGCGGCAGCGGGCGCTCCACGCCGCATGCCGACCTCACCGACAACACCACCTGGGATCTGGTCGCCGACATCGAGCGCCTGCGCGAACATCTCGGAATCGACCGATGGCAGGTCTTCGGTGGCAGCTGGGGTTCGACGCTGGCGCTGGCCTATGCCGAAACCCATCCGGATCGCTGCACCGAACTGGTACTGCGCGGCATCTTCATGCTGCGCCGCTGGGAGCTGGAATGGTTCTACCAGCAGGGCGCTTCGCGGCTGTTCCCCGATGCCTTCGAGCAATACCTCGCCGCGATTCCCGAAGTGGAGCGCCACGACCTGATGAGCGCCTACTACCGCCGCCTCACCAGCGACGACCGCGCCACGCGCCTGGCCGCGGCGCAAGCCTGGTCGGTATGGGAAGCCTCCACCAGCTTCCTGCTGCAGGATCCGGCCTTCATCGAATCGCACAAGGGCGACGACTTCGCGCTGGCCTTCGCCCGCATCGAATGCCACTACTTCGTCCACGGCGGCTTCTTCGAGGTTGACGACCAGTTGCTGCGCGACGCCCACAAGCTCAAGGGCATCCCCGGCACCATCGTCCACGGCCGCTACGACGTGGTCTGCCCGATCGGAAACGCCTGGGATCTGCACCGCGCCTGGCCCGAAGCCCAACTCGACATCATCCCCGACGCCGGCCACAGCGCCTTCGAGCGCGGCAATGCCGATGCGCTGATCCGGGCAACGGATCGGTATGCGGGATAGCGTTGTGAGCTCAGGGGTTGCCAGAATGCTGAAGCCTTTCGTGGCATTGATGTCGCTGGTGATGCTATTGGTCGGTTGTCACGACAGACCGAATACGTCGGAAACGGAGTTGCAGTTTTGGATGAAAGAACAGGCTGCTCTTGGCAACCATGCGCCGACTCGGCTTTCGGTGACTGCGGAGCTGGCTGGATCCAGGTCTGAGCCAACACTGCGATTTCGGCTCGTGAACATTTCAACGGGAACCGTTGAGCTCTACAAGGGCGAACTGCCTTGGAGCGACGTCTCGGAAAATGGGCTTGAGCTGTTTGCAATTTCACCTGATGGCCGGCCGCTTGATGGTATTTCCGTCCCTTCTCACTACGGGCCTAATCTGGTCAGGATTCCACCCGGCGAATCGCTTGAGGGTGAATATCAAGTCTCATGGGGGTTCGTGGGAGATTGGGCACAGCAGCACGAAACCTTGCTGCTTTGGTCGTGGCCACTCCCGAAACAGCTGAATCGACCCAGAGAAGTCGCAACTGGGTATGTCGTCATTCCGGCACCAACTGACCTGATGAACGATGAACCTCAGTCCGTGCAGTGATCGCGTGATTTTTAGGGCTTGTCACGCGAGAAGCGTCTTGGCGTGTTCTGCAGAAAGATGTTCGGATACTGCAGCGTGAAGTTCCTCCGTTTATGCCTGCATAGAGCTGGCCTCCTTACATCGAGGCTTGCTTGGGCCTGCATGTTTGGACTGGCTGGCGATGCAGCAAATGCTACCGACGAGTTCCACACGCCGCCGAAGCCACCACATGAATACACGTGGCTTCTACGCCTGACGGATTGGTCGGACGTGGTCGCCATCCGCGATGCAGCGAAGCGTTCCGGGCTTGTGCCGGTGATGATTCGACAGTCGGATTTGGCCCGTGTTCGGAATGGGGATGGCACTGAAGCTTTGCTTCCAATTGCACGTTCAGGTGGCCGTGAGGTGATCGAAGTTGTAAGGCGTCCATCCTTGGCGTTGATCCTGGCACCGGATCATCGAGGGTTCTTCCGATCAACGCCATTGTCGGATCATGGCGACGATTTTGTTTCGATCATCCGCTGGTCAGGTACCGGTCAATCATTCAGCTACGAGATCATCGGCTCGGCACTTGATTGGGACTCGCTGTCTGCGGAGCGCGCCGAACGGTACAGGCAGGGCTTGCGAGAGGCGCGGAAATACCGTGCAGCAGGAATCACTCACTCCAGCGAACCGAGGCAGCTTCGTGATCCGGACGGCAACAGGAATTTTGTGCGTGTCGAGCTCGAGGAAGGCACTCTGCTGCTCACGTTGAGCGTGACGAAAGGTCTGCTGCGTCCCATCACTATCGATAGGCTGGGAGTGGTTCGGCTGTGTGCGGAAGGTTGGCAGGGCGATGCAGGGCGACTACTGGATTCGGAAGGCTGTACCGAACTGAAGCTGCAGAACCTCGATCCGTCCGTGCAGGAGCAGCTCCAGGCTCTGACGCGACAGTAGCGCGGTAGGTTGAGGTGAAGGATGAACCCCAACACGAACGATGATCTGGCGATGATGTTGGGGTTCGTGCCTCACCCCAACCTACTTTTGACATGACTTGGCATTTCAAGGTGAAGCTCACCCGCCGCCCCGCCACCGAAGCCGACATCCCGTTCCTGCTCGGCCTGCGCCGGGAAACGATGGACGACCACCTGCTTGCGTCCGGTGCGGATACCTCCGAGGCATCGCATCGCGAGCGGCTGCTGTACCGCTTCGACTGCGCGGAGGTGCTGCTGATGAACGACAAGCCGGTCGGTCTGCTCAAGGTCGATCACGGCGACAGCGAGTGGAAGGTCATCCAGATTCAGTTGTCGCCGGCAGTCCAGGGGCAGGGCGTTGGTCGGCAGGTGCTGGAAGGTGTGATTGCCGACGCCCGGAAGGCCGGCGTCGATGTCGTGCTCAGCGTGCTCAAGGCCAACCCGGCGCGAAGCCTCTACGAACGCCTCGGCTTCCTCGTCGAAGGCGAGGACTCCCACGAATACTTCATGCGGCTGGCCACTGGCGCGCCCGCAGGCTGATCAAAGCATGACCGGCGTTGCGGTTCTGCACTTACCTAACCTGCGGGCGCGGACAGGGGACGACTTCTGCCGGATAATCCTCGCGCCCCTTCTTCGCGTGTACCCGACATGTCGCAACCGTCCTCCGATGATCTGATCGCCCTTGGCCAGCAGCGCTGGCTGCCGGTATACCGTCCGCGCGACGTGGTGCTGGATCACGGGCGTGGCGCGCGGCTTTGGGATCGCGAGGGGCGCGATTACGTCGACTTTGCTGCCGGCATCGCGGTGTGCTCGCTGGGTCATGCCGATCCGGATCTGGTTGCTGCACTGACCGAACAGGCCGGCAAGCTCTGGCATGCCAGCAACGTGTTCTACACCGAACCGCCGCTGCGGCTGGCCGAGGAGCTTGTGGCAGCGTCGCGCTTTGCCGAGCGCGTGTTCCTGTGTAACTCCGGTGCGGAGGCCAACGAGGCGGCGATCAAGCTGGTACGACGCTGGGCGACGCAAAAGGGACGGCCGCCGGAGAAGCGCGTGATCCTTACGTTCCGTGGCAGCTTCCACGGCCGCACGCTGGCGACAGTCACCGCGACCGCCCAGCCGAAATACCAGGAAGGTTTCGAACCGTTGCCCGGCGGTTTCCGCTATTCGACTTTCAACGATCTGGATGCCGTGGCCGCTGAGTTCGGGAGCGGTGACATTGCTGCCGTGCTGGTAGAGCCGGTACAGGGCGAGGGCGGCGTGATGCCGGCGGCACCGGGCTTCCTTTCCGGCCTGCGCGCGCTCTGCGATCAGCACGATGTGCTGCTGGTGCTGGACGAAATCCAGTGCGGCATGGGACGCACCGGTACGTTGTTCGCGCACTGGCAGGATGAGGTGACGCCGGACATCGTGACTTTGGCGAAGGCGCTGGGCGCAGGTTTTCCGATTGGGGCCATGCTCGCCGGGCCGAAGGTGGCCGAGGTGCTGGGTTTCGGCTCGCACGGGACGACCTTCGGCGGCAATCCGCTGGCGGCTGCGGTCGCGCGCGTGGCGTTGCGGAAATTGGCGTCGCCGGCAATCGAAGCCAATGTCAATCGACAGTCAGAGGTGATCCGCGACGGGTTGTCAGCATTGAATGCCGAACTCGATCTGTTCGTCGGGATTCGTGGTCGTGGCCTGATGCTCGGCGCCGTGCTGAAACCCGAACTGGCCGGTCGCGCGGGCGAAGTGCTGGATCACGCGGCGAGGGCGGGATTGCTGATACTGCAGGCCGGGCCGGACGTGCTGCGTTTCGTGCCGCCGCTGAACATCAGCGACGAGGAAGTCGCCGACGGCATGCAACGTCTTGGCACTGCATTGCGTGCGTTCACGGATTCGCCGAGTCTGTCCTGATTCGAACGCTTCCGATTCAACCGGGCCCGATTCAGTCTCCGCGGTGCTGCGCTTCCAGCTGCAGTCGACGCTGTTCCGCGAAGGTCTGCAGTTCGGGGAAGAACTCGCGGAAGTCGGCCAGCAGGGCGTGTTCATGCGTGCGCAGGTCGTCGATGCCTTCACGCATGCGTTCACCTCCGCGTGACAGTCTCTTCGACACGCCGCCGGCTGCCAGCGCCACGCCTTCGATGTGGGCGTAGTTGGCCAACCAGTCGTGTTCGATGATCCGTCCGGCAACGACGCGGAAACGCGGCGGCAGGATGTCATGGCGTTCGCTAACCGCGGTGTAGAAGGCGTCGATGAAGTCGCGTAGCGGTTGGTCGCTGTAGCGTTGCCAGTCCGCGCTGAGCGCGTAGTCGAAGAACAGGTCGAGCAGCGGACCCGCGAATCGACGCGTGTACGAGCGGAAGCGGCGCTTGGCATCAAGTACCACCGGATGCTGATCGGTGAAGCTGTCGATATGACGATGCAGTTCGATCTCGCGGGCGATGTCCCAGCGGAACGCGCGCCCTTCGGCGGGCGTGACGAAATCGCCAAGGATGCCACCCAGCATCGTGTCGCCATTCTGGCGCGCGAGGAAGATGTGCGCGAGGTAGTTCATCGACGGATCAGCGTCGTTGCGTCATCGATGAAAGACGGCCAGCCAGACGGTGGGCTGCGACGGGTCGGTCCAGCTGACGCGATGGCGCCGATGCGCCGGGATGTGCAGGTAGTCGCCGGGTTTGAGCGCGATCTCGCTGCCATCGTCGAAGGCAATCCGCCCGCCGCCGCGCAGCACCATCACCCACTCGTGTTCGTCCTGGTCGTACCAGCCCTCCTCGGGTGAGGTGTGTCCCTGCGAGACGATGCGCTCGATGCGCACGCTTTCGGCGCGGAGCAGGTCATCGAAGACTTCGTCCTTTGCCTGCTCGGGCAGGTTGTCGAAAATGTTGGCGACACCGGATTCGTCCATGGCTCAGGCCAACAGCGCGTTGTCGACGAGCGACGCGGGCCAGTCGATATTGGCGCTGCCGAAAACCAGACCGCGTCCCGGGCCAAGTCGTGCATCGCAGAAGGCAGCACCGACACCGCCTCCCGCGTGACGGAGCAGCAGCGAGGCCTGCAGGCCCAGCGTCATCTGCTCGACGTGATGGCGGGCCGCCGCCTGATCGATGGTATCGCTCAGGGCGCGCTCCAGCTTGTCGTGGAGCTGGTCGAGCGCCGTGTGTTCGCCTTTTGCTGCGCCGATTTCGGCAAGCAGGGCATCGCGACAGTCCGGTTGCCTGGCCAGCGCACGCAGCACGTCGAGGCATTGCACGTTGCCGCTGCCTTCCCAGATCGAGTTGAGTGGCGATTGCCGGAACAGGCGCGGCAGCATCGATTCCTCCACGTAGCCGGCACCGCCCAGGCATTCCTGCGCTTCGTTGACCATGGCCGGCGTGCGCTTGCACACCCAGAACTTGCCGATGGCAGTGCCGACGCGGGCCAGTGCTGATTCCATGACATGTCCGGCCGGGTCGCGTTCGGCGGCGTCGACGGCGCGGGCAATACGCAGGAACAGCGCGGTGGCGGCTTCGGATTCCAGGGCCAGATCAGCCAGCACCGAGCGCATCAGCGGCTGTTCGATCAGGCGTTTGCCGAAGGTGCTGCGATGGCGTGCATGATGCATGGCCTGCACCAGCGCCATGCGCATCAGGCCGGCGGAGCCGAGCATGCAGTCCAGCCGCGTCAGCGCGACCATCTGCAGGATGGTCGCCACGCCACGACCTTCATCGCCAACCCGCTCGGCATACGCATTCTCGAACTCGACTTCCGACGAGGCGTTGCTGTGGTCGCCGAGCTTGTCCTTCAGCCGCTGGATGCGGATCGCGTTGCGGCTTCCGTCCGCACACCAGCGCGGCAGCAGGAAGCAGGTGAGTCCTTCGTCAGCCTGCGCCAGCACCAGGAAGGCATCGCACATCGGCGCGGAGAAGAACCATTTGTGGCCGACCAGTCGGTAGCTGCCGTCACCTTGGCGTATCGCCCGCGTGCGGTTGGCGCGAACGTCAGAACCGCCCTGTTTCTCGGTCATGCCCATGCCGATGGTGCAGCCGCGCTTGTGCGCGGCCGGCTGGAACGACGGGTCGTAGTGACGGCTGGTGATGCGCGGCAGCCAGGTTTCCGCAACGCGTGGCTCGGCCATCAATGCGGGAACCGCGGCGGCGGTCATGGTCAACGGACAGCTGGTGCCGGCGTCGGCCTGGTTGTGCAGGAAGGCCAAGGCCGCACGAACCACCTGTGCGCCTTCACGATCGCGACGGTTCCAGGCGAAGGCGTGGATCTCGTGCTCCATCGCCGCCGACATCAGTCGGTGATAGGCCGGATGGAAGCGCACCTCGTCGATGCGATGGCCGAAGCGGTCGTGCGTGTGCAACTCGGGCTTGTTGCGATTTGCCAGCGTCGACTGCTCGGCCAGCTCGCCCCCAGCCAGCGCGCCGTAGCGAGCGAGATGTTCCGCGCCCCAATCGCCACCCTGTGCCACCAGGTGCCGCTGCAGCACCGGATCGCTGTCGAACAGGTTCAGCGGCAACAACTCGGGCGGCTGGTTGTCGACAGCGTGAGTAGCGAAGGGCTGCAGATCGGAATGCTCAGGCACGGGACGACTCGGTTCGACGGTGTCGCTGAGGATGCCGTAGCGTTCTGGTGACGACCAGCCCGACTCTACATCTGCGGCGTGCCGAAGATGCGGTCGCCGGCATCGCCGAGGCCGGGGAGGATGTAGCCATGTTCGTTGAGGCGCTCGTCTATGGCGGCGGCGAAGACATGGACGTCGGGATAGGTGTCGGCGAGGCGCTTGAGGCCTTCGGGCGCGGCGACCAGGCAGATCATGCGGATGTCGTGGCAGCCGGCGTTCTTCAACAGCTCGACGGTGGCGATCAGGGTGCCGCCGGTGGCGAGCATCGGATCGAGGATGAGCGCGCGGCGCTCTTCGACGCCGGGTGCGAGGTTCTGGTAGTAGCCTTCCGCCTTCAGCGTCTGCTCGTTGCGCTTGAAGCCGACAACGCTCACCGGCGCCGAGGGCAGGATGGTCTGCACGCCGGGCAGCAGGCCGAGGCCGGCGCGCAGGATCGGCACCAGGGTGACGCCTTCGCCGCGGACGTGCTGGCATTCGAGATCGCCGGCCCAGCCGTGCACCGTGATCGTCTCGGTGGGGATGTCGGCCATGGCCTCGTAGGCGAGGCAGGCGGCGATCTCGCCGGCAAACTGGCGGAAATGCACGCTATCGAGCTTGGCGTCGCGCAGGCGGGCCAGTTTGTGCTGGACGAGGGGGTGGCGGATTTCGGTGGCGTTCATGGCGGTTCCGTCGATTAGGGGCTGCTGGCATCTTAGCGCGCGGCGACGGCTGGCCGAGGCCATCGCATGACCTTCCGCAGGTTGCCACGGACCGTGCCCGGCCTATGATGGCGGCATGCTGTCACGCCTCAACCATACCCAGATGCTGCGCTACGCCGGCCTGTTCAGCTGGGCCTGCGTGGGCATTCCGCTGCTGCTCGGTTCCTTCCACGAGGGGCTGACTGCCGGTGACCTGATCGGTTGGCGAGTCAGCTACTTCGGTTTCGGCCTCTGCTACTGGTTCCTGACCCGTGGCATCGGCCGTCGCCAGGCGCGCCCCGCGGATTTCGTCCTGTTGCTGGTGGTGACGATGTGCGCGGTGGCGGTCAGCCATTTCAGCGGCTCCGGCCTGGCTGGTGGCCTGCTGCTGGCCATTGCCGGCGTGCTGCCGTGGTTCCTGCCGCTGGGCATCGGCGTTGGCTGGCTGCTGCTGCAGAACGTGGTGCTGGTTCCGGTGTTCGCCTCGCGTCCCGAGTTCAACTGGGGGCAGGCGGCGCTGCAGGCGGTGATTTTCATCGGCTACTCGAGCTTCGCCTTCATCGCCGGTCTGGTTGCGCGGCGGCAGGCGGAGGCCCGGGAGGAGCAGCGGCGCCTCAATTCCGAGCTCCGTGCGACCCGCGCGCTGCTGGCGGAAAGCTCGCGCATCAACGAGCGCATGCGCATCTCGCGCGAGCTGCACGACCTGCTGGGTCATCACTTGACCGCGCTCAGTCTGAATCTGGAAGTCGCCAGCCATATGTCGCAGGGCCGCGTGCAGGAGCATGTCCGGCAGGCGCAGTCGCTGGCCAAGTTGCTGTTGACCGACGTCCGCGAGGCGGTCAGCCAGCTGCGCGAAGACGATGCCATCGATCTCACCGAGGCCTTGCGCAGCGTGGTTGATGGCGTGCCGGGGCTGAATGTCCAGCTCGACATCCCCGAGCAGTTCCACGTCGACCAGCCGGAACGAGCGCACCTGCTGCTGCGGCTGGCGCAGGAAGCCATCACCAACGCCGTGCGTCACGCCCAGGCGCGCTCGCTGTGGCTCAGCGTCACCGAGGACGGCGACGATCTGCTGCTGGTGGCGCGCGATGATGGCCGTGGTGCCGACCAGTTCCGGCCCGGCAACGGCCTCAACGGCATGCGCGAGCGGCTGGAGCAGATCGGCGGTCAGTTCGACATCGAAACCGCGCGCGGGCAGGGCTTCTGCGTACGCATGCGGATACCGGGCCGCGGCCTCGACCTGAGTCCGCCCCGGGAAATCGGCGCCGGCATGGCCGGAAACAAGGCGGATACGAAGCCCGCGGACGCATTGCTGGCCCCGAATGAATCCACAACCAGCACCCCGGGCGGGGCGGTCGAAACCAACAAGGAGACAACAGCATGATTCAGGTTTGCCTGGTGGACGACCAGACACTGGTGCGGCAGGGCATCCGTTCGCTGCTGGAGCTGTCCGACAGCATCCGCATCGTGGCCGAGGCCAGCGACGGCAAGCAGGCCGTGGAGCTGATCCCGCAGGTCAAGCCGGACGTGGTGCTGATGGACATGCGCATGCCGGTGATGTCAGGGCTGGAAGCCCTGCAGAACCTGTCCGCGCAGGACGCGCTCCCGCCGACCATCATCCTGACCACCTTCGACGACGATCAGCTGGTGCTGGCCGGACTAAAGGCGGGCGCCAAGGGCTACCTGCTCAAGGATGTGTCGCTGGATCAGCTGGTTGGCGCCATCGAGACAGTGGCCAAGGGCGGCTCGCTGGTGCAGCCCGCGGTCACCCAGCGCCTGCTGTCGGGCCTGGAGCGCATGCAGAACGACTTCACCAGTCTGGATCGCCCGGACCCACTGACGGAGCGCGAAACCGAGATCCTGCGCCTGATGGCCGGCGGCTATTCCAACAAGGAAATCGCCAATTCGCTGGGTGTGGCGGAGGGTACCGTGAAGAACCACGTGTCCAACATTCTCAGCAAACTGGGCGTGCGCGATCGTACCCGGGCGGTGCTGAAAGCCTTCGAGCTGAAGCTGGTCTGATTCCGGGCCGACGGGTGACCGGGCGCACATTCCGTGCGTGCCGGCCCCTGATCGCTGGCCGCCGGACGGCGTTCCGGCTATCCTTCCGCCCTCGCAGTCGATCCGGCCCCGCCGGAGGCTGCCTTCCCATGGGCGCCAGTGAGGCGCTGCAAGAGTGGATTGCGGAGAATCCTGAATGACGCGCTTTATCGAGTTTGTAATCGCCTTCCTGATGGTGGTGGCCCTGTTCGTGATCGTGGGCGTTTTCCTGCCCAGCCATCGCCATGTCGAGCACACGGTGGAAACCAACCACCCGATCCGCCAGGTCTACGATTTCCTCAATGGCTTCCAGCGGTTCAAGGACTGGAACCAGATGCGCGCCCATGACCCGCGCGTGCAGTACAGCATCGAAGGTCCGCGCAAGGGCGAAGGCGCACAGCTGCACTACAACTCCTGGGACAAGCGCGTTGGCAAGGGCACCTGGACCATCACCCGTAGCGATGAGGATGCGGCGATCCGCATCGACGTCGCCAACGACGACTACGGCACCAACAAGACCTACCAGATCGATCTGGAAGAGAATCTGGGCTCGACCAACGTGGCCGTGGTCAACATCACCATGGGTTACGACGTTGATTACGGCTGGAACCTGTTCGGCCGTTATGCCGGTCTGTACCTGTCGCGCAACATCGGTGACGACATCGAGGCAGGCCTGAACAACATTGTCGACGTGCTGGCCACCATGCCGAACTTCGACTATTCCTACCTTGATATTGCCGAAGTTAATGTGCAGCCGATGAACGTGCTGCACTTGGAGACCAAGTCGAAGCGCGTGATCATGGAGGTCTACGGCGCGCTGCTGGAGTCGAGCAAGGCGCTGATCGACGCGGCCGAGAAGAACAATCTCGAGATCACCGGTCCGGTGCGCCTGGTGACGATCAACTTCGGCGACAGCGAGTACAAGTTCGCGGTCGAGCTGCCGGTAGCCGCCAAGTCCGCCGATAGCGGCGCTGACGAGGCGGAAGACGCCGAAGCAGCCGAGGCGGAAGCCGAAGTGGAAGCCATGGCTGAAGCCGAGACAGCAGGCGACGATGCAATGAAGCCGCTGGATCCGCTGCCGGAACTGGACCTGCCGGAGAACATCGTGCCGCAGGCCAGCTACGCCGGTCGTGCCATCCGCGCCAATGTCGAGGGTGACAGCCCGGCGCGCCTGAACATCGTCCGCGAGTCGCTGCGTTCCTACGCGATGGCCAATGGTCTTACCTCTAACGGCTATCCGTTCGAGGACTACCTGCAGGAAGTCACCAATGAGATTCCTGAGTTCGGTGACTACAAGGTCTACTGGCCGATCATCGATCCGGAGCAGCAGCCGGCGCAGTAAGCGGCTGACAAGGTAATACGAAAAGCGGCGCCTTCGGGCGCCGCTTTTTTTGTTGTCTGCCGGTTGCTGTCAGCCGATTCCGATTCCTTCACGAAGCCTGTCCGGGAACTTTTTGCCGGCGTCGCGGTAGAGAAAGCGTGTCGCGGCCGGTTGCCCTGTAGCCGGCACGGCATTCTTTTTTCCGGATTCCGGGTTTTTCCGGATTCCTGTTCCGAATCGACGAGAGCGGAGCGGCATGATCGAAGCGCAGCGACTGTGTAAGCAGTACGGCGGGCTGATGGCGGTGAACGACGTCAGCTTCCGAGTCGAGCCCGGCCAGGTGCTGGGATTCCTTGGCCCCAACGGTGCGGGCAAATCCACCACGATGAAGATGCTCGCGGGGTTCCTCGCGCCGAGCAGTGGCCGGGCCGCGGTCTGCGGCCACGACGTGGTGAGCGACTCCATCGCCGCCCGGCGGTGCCTCGGCTACCTGCCGGAAGGCGCGCCCAGCTACGGCGAGATGACGCCACTCGGCTTCCTCGAGTTCATTGCTGATGTGCGGGGTTTGTCCGGCGACCTGCGAAAGCGGCGCCTGGCCGATGTGCTCGGTCGCCTGCATCTCGATACCGTGCTGGAGCAGCCCATCGAGACGCTGTCCAAGGGCTTCAAGCGCCGCGTCGGGCTGGCGCAGGCCATCCTGCACGACCCCGAAGTATTGATCCTGGACGAGCCCACCGACGGCCTCGATCCGAACCAGAAGCACGAGGTCCGCGAGCTGATCCAGTCGATGGCGGCCGACAAGACCATCATCATCTCCACCCATATCCTCGAAGAGGTGCACGCGGTCTGCAGCCGCGCGGTGATCATTGCCAAGGGCCGCCTGCTGGCCGATGCAACGCCCGCCGAGCTGGAACGCCGTTCGCGTTATCACGGCGCGGTATCGCTGACCACGCCGGATGCGGTGGCGGCGAAGGAAGGCCTGTCGCGACTGGCGGATGTCTCCGCCGTTGAAATCGACGCGCAGGATGGACGGCTTACTGCGTTTCCGTCGGCCGGCAAGCAGATCTTCGACAGCGTTTCCGGGTACCTGCGCGAGCAGGGCATCGGTTTCTCCGAGCTGCAGCTGGAGCAGGGACGGCTGGATGAAGTGTTCCGCAGCATCACCCGCAGTGGCGAGCCGCTGCTGACCGATGCGGAGGTGGCCCGATGAGCGCCGCCAGCAAGTCAGGCAGCCCGGTGCTGGCGGTGTTCCGCCGCGAACTGGCCAGCTATTTCGCGACGCCCGTGGCTTACGTCTTCATCGTCATCTTCCTGGTGCTGTCGGGTGCCTTCACGTTCTACCTCGGTGGCTTCTACCAGCGCGGGCAGGCGGATCTGCAGCCGTTCTTCAACTTCCATCCGTGGCTGTACCTGTTCCTGGTGCCGGCGGTGTCAATGCGGTTGTGGTCGGAAGAGCGCAAGAGCGGCAGCATCGAGCTGTTGCTGAGCCTGCCGATCACCATGTGGCAGGCGGTGCTGGGCAAGTTCCTCGCCGCCTGGGCCTTCATCGGCATCGCGCTGGCGCTGACCTTCCCGATCTGGCTGACGGTCAACTACCTGGGTGATCCGGACAACGGCGTGATCTTTGCCAGCTACCTTGGCAGCCTGCTGATGGCCGGCAGCTTCCTCGCCATTGGCGCCTGCCTGTCGGCGGCCAGTCGCAACCAGGTGGTGGCCTTCATCCTGACGGTCGCGGTCTGTTTCGTGCTGCTGCTCGCCGGTTTTCCGATGGTGCAGGACGTGTTCCGTGCGGTCGCGCCGGCAGCACTGGCTGACGCCGTCGCGCAGTTCAGTTTCCTGACCCACTTTGCGGCCATCGCCAAGGGCGTCCTGGACCTGCGCGACGTGCTGTTCTTCGTGCTGAGCATCGGCTTCTGGCTGTTGGCCTGCTCGGTGGTCATCGATCTCAAGAAGGCGGACTGAACGATGAATGACAAGACTCAATCCGCCTCGGGTCGTCGCCTGCTGACCGGCTCCAACCTGGTCGTGCTGGCGGTGCTGTTCGTGGCCGCGGTGCTGCTGTCCGGCCTGCTGCTGCGCGGTGCGCGGCTCGACCTCACCCAGAACCGGTTGTACACGCTTTCCGATGGCACCAAGCACATCATCGACGGCATTGATGAGCCAATCCATCTGTATTTCTTCTATTCGCAGACCACCGCGCGCGCCGTGCCGGGTCTCGACACCTACGCCACGCGCGTGCGCGAGTTGCTGGAGGAGATCGCGGCGCGGTCGCATGGCAAGGTGATCCTGGAAACCATCGACCCGCTGCCGTTCTCGGAAGCCGAGGATCGCGCTGCGGGTTATGGCCTGACCGCGGTGCCGGTCGGCGCTGGTGGTGATTCGCTGTATTTCGGCCTCGCCGGCACCAATGCCACCGATGGCCAGGTCAGCATTCCGATCTTCCAGCCGGACAAGGAAACCTTCCTCGAATACGACGTGGCAAAGCTGATGTCGAGTCTTGCCACCGAGAAGCGGCCGGTTGTGGGCATCCTGTCTTCGCTGGACATGGGTCCGGGCTTCGATGCGCAGACGCGTTCGGTGCGCAACGGCTGGGTGATCGATGACCAGCTGCGCCAGCTGTTCGACGTGCGCAAGGTCGACCCCGGCATCGGCATGATTGATGACGCCATCGACCTGCTGGTGCTGGTGCATCCGAAGAACCTGTCCGACGATGCGCTGTACGCCGTCGATCAGTTCGTCCTGCGCGGTGGCCACGTAATGGTGTTCGTGGATCCGGATGCCGAGGCGGAGGCCGTGGCGCCGGACACGGATCCGTCGACGGCGATGATGCAGTCGCGGGCGTCCGATTTGCCCAGGCTGTTCAAGGCCTGGGGTGTGCACTACGACCCTTCACGCGTGGTGCTGGACGCCAACCTGGCCCTGCACACGCAGTCCAGCGCGGATGCGCGACCCGAGCGGCATCTTGCGGTGCTTGGTTTGCGCCAGCCGAACATGAACCAGGATGACGTGATCAGCGCGCAGCTGGAGTCGGTCAACCTGTCCACCAGTGGTTATTTCGAACTGGCGGAAGGCGCCACGACCAAGATGGAGTCGCTGGCGCAGAGTAGCGACAACGCCAGCACGGTGGCATCCGACCGGCTGCGTTTCCTGCCGGATCCGTCGTCGCTGTTCAACGATTTCACGCCGACCGGCACCCGCTATGTGCTGGCCGCGAGGTTGACCGGCCCGGTGAAGTCGGCATTCCCCGAGCACAAGGAAGACGGCCATCTCGCTGAGAGCAAGGGCGACGTGAACATTGTGCTATTCGCCGACACCGATATGCTCAACGACCGTTTGTGGGTGCAGGTGCAGAACTTCTTCGGTCAGCGCATTTACAACGCCTTCGCCAACAATGGCGATTTCGTGATCAACGCCGTGGACAACCTGATCGGCAGCAGCGACCTGATCGCCGTGCGTACGCGCGCCACCTCGGCGCGGCCGTTCACCACCGTGGAGACGCTCAAGCGCCAGGCCGATGACCGTTTCCGCAGCAAGGAGCAGGAGCTGCAGGCCGAGTTGACCCAGACCGAGCAGAAGCTGCAGGAGCTGGAAAGCAGCAAGGGCGAAGGTAGCGAGGCCATTCTCAGCGATGAGCAGCGCGCGGAGATCGAGCGCTTCCGCAGCGAGAAGCTACGCGTGCGCAAGGAGCTGCGGCAGGTGCGCCGCCAGCTTGATGCGGACATCGAAACGCTGGGCGCCAAGCTCAAGTTCATCAACATCATCGGCGTGCCGCTGCTGGTGACCCTGGTGGCCATCGGCTTTGCCTGGTGGCGCGGACGCCAGCGTCGTCAGCGCCGCGAGAAGCGCGCCGCCTGATGTTGAACGCGGGACACGTACGAAACGCACGAGGACGGATCCATGCTGGGTAGTCGCCAACTGTCGATTCTCGCCATACTGGCCATCGCGGCCGTTGGCATCGCGTTCTGGCTGTCGTCGGCCAACGGGCCGTCGGAGGATATGGCGGCCTCGGGGCCGTTGATCCCGGAACTGTCGGCGAAGTTGAATGACGTGAGCGAAGTCGCCATCAGCGCCGGCGGCCAGCGCATTGCCACGCTCAGGAAATCCGGCGATGGCTGGGTGATGCCGGAGCGCGACGGTTATGCGGTGGACTTCGGCGAGCTGCGCGGTCTGCTCATCAAGCTCAACGAGGCACGCCGCATCGAGGCCAAGACCAGCAATCCGGCGCACTACGCCAAGCTGGGCGTGGACGATCCGGCCAGTGATGCCGCAGCGACCGGCGTGCGCGTGGACATCACCGCCGGCGACAAGGCGATGGGCGTGATCGTGGGCAGCAATCGCCAGGGCGGGACCGGCACCTACGTCCGCCTTGTCGACGACGCCCAGAGCTGGCTGGCGGATCGCAACATCGCGGTGGAAAGGCGTCCCTCGCGCTGGCTGCAGCGGCAGCTCATCGACATTCCGGCGTCGCGCATGCAGTCGGCATCGGTCGAGCATCCGGCAGAGGGCGATTCCAGGGCCGACAAGGTGGCAATCGAGACGGACGGCAAGTCCGGCTTCAGCCTGTCGAACCTGCCCAAGGGCCGCGAACTGGCCGACAGCTACAGCACCGATGCGCTGGCGGGTTTCCTCGCTGACCTCCGCTTTGATGAACTGGCGAGCGCCGCGAACAAGTCGCAGCCGGAAGCCGGCGTCGGCAGCGCTGAATTCCGCAGCATTGATGGCGTCGTGGTCAGTCTGCACTACTGGACCGAAGGCGAGCAGCCGCAACGCGTCTGGGCCAGCTTCAGCGTCGACTTCGACGAGGAACAGGCAGCGCAGGGCGTCGCCGCCGCACAGGCATCCGCGCGCGCCGGGTACGAGGCAGCCCTGGCCAAGGCGAATGCGAAGCCCAAGGACGATGCGGCAGCTGTATCGGATTCTGACAGTGACGGAACCGCGGCGGCTGACGCCGAGGCATCGCCGGCACCGGAAGCGCCGCTGGCCGTCACCGATGCGGACAAGGATCGTGAGGCGCGAATTGCCGCCGTGCGGGCGGAAGTCGATCGGTTGCGCGGTCGTTTCGAGGGTCGCGTGTTCGAGCTGCCGACCTTCAAGGCCAGCAACTTGCGCAAGCGCCTTGACGCCTACCTGAAACCGGCCGGCAGCTGACGGCATGACGCGCTCGGACCGCCTGATCGCCGCTGCTGGCGCGCTGGCGCTGGGCATTGGTACGGCTGCCGCGGCCGCTTCCGCACACTTCCAGGATGCGCTGGACGCCACGCGTCTCGGCAGCGCCTCGCAGATGTTGCTGGTACACGGGCTGGGGCTGTTTGGGCTCGCCCTGGCGCGCCATGCATGGCCTTCCAAACGGCGCACGCTCGGTTGGATCGCCGCCTTGCTTGCTGCTGGCCTGCTGCTGTTCGCCGGATCGCTGTTGTTCGCAGTTGCCTTTGACGCGAGCACGGCGCTGGCGCCCTTTGGCGGTGGCCTGACGATCCTCTGCTGGGTCGCCGCGGCCATCGTATTCCTGCTCCCCGTGCGCTCCGCCAAATAGGCAACCCGTACTTTCGGCCCCTTTCCCCCATACGCTCCGGTACGCATAATCGGGGGACTTTCTGGGAGGGGAGTCAGCATGAATACTTTGTACGCGCGTCGCCTGACGCGCTCGGTTCTCGCTTTTGCCGTGGCCCTTGGCCTGTCATCCACCGCCGCTGCCGTGGACGTACCGGGTCCCGGCCTGCATGCCGCTGGCAGCATTTCCTACGACGCCGAGGGTGTTCCCACCGTCATCGCCAATACCGACGAGGATGCGGCCTGGTTGATGGGCTACGCCCATGCCCGTGATCGCTTCTTCCAGATGGACCTGCTGCGGCGCACCGCCAGTGGAACTGTCGCCGAGCTGGTGGGTTCGCCGGGCCTGAGCCAGGACATCGAGCTGCGTACCTTGGGCCTGCGCCGTGCAGCCTGGGAAAGCTGGGTCGATGCCTCCGACGAGCTGCGTGGACAGCTCAAGGCCTACGCCGACGGCGTCAACACCTGGCTGGCACAGAATCCGTTGCCGATCGAGTATGGCGCACTGGAACTGAGTTCGGCCGATCCATGGACGCCGGTGGATTCGATGGCCATCGGCAAGCTGCTCGCTTTCCAGCTGAGCTTCGACCTCGACATCGACTACACGATCAAGCTGGGCGCCTTCCAGCAGGCGGGTGCGGCGGCCGGCTTCAATGGCACCTACCTGTTCTTCGTCGACCTGTTCCGCGTCGCGCCGCCGGACGACCGCATTTCGATTCCCGATTTCCAGCCGGGTGCTCCTTCGGCGGCAGCCGGCGATGCGAAGTCGGCAGGGGACAACAAGTCGTTCTATGACAGCATGCCGATGCTGTCCGAGCGCAGGCTGTCGCTGGCCGAGACCTATCGCGACAAGATTGCCGACAACAAGGTCATCGCTCCGCATTTGAAGCGTCGCGAGAACCGCGCAGGCAGCAACTGGTGGATGGTTTCCGGTGAGCACACCGCTTCGGGTCGCCCGATTCTGTCGAACGATCCGCATTTGAGTCTCGACACACCCGTGCTGTTCCAGGAAGGCCACGTGATCTCGAACGATCCGGCCTACGCACAGCCGCTGAATTCGGTGGGCGCCATTGCCCCGGGTACGCCGGTGCCGCTGCTCGGCTGCACCATGGATTTCTGCTGGGGCCTGACCACCAACTCGCTGGACGTCACTGACGCCTACTTCGAGCAGTTCGTGCTGAACAGCTATGGCCTGCCCACGCACACCATCCACGACGGCGAAGCCGAACCAGTGCTCTGGGTGTTCCAGAGCTACTACGTGAACGACACTGGCGATGGCGTGATGGACAGCGTCTCGCGTGACAACGACATCGGCTACCTCAATGGCGGCATCACCATCCTGATCCCGCGTCGCAACAATGGCCCGGTGCTCGACATCGACGGTGACACCGGCATTTCCGTGGCCTACACCGGCTGGAGCGCCAGCCACGAGCTGGATGCCTTCCGACGCATCAATCGCGCGACCAACCTCGATGAGTTCAAGTCTGCGGTGCTGGATTTTGACGTCGGCTCGCAGAACTTCGGCTACGTCGACAAGGAAGGCAACATCGCCTACTTCGTCAGTGCCGAGGCGCCGATCCGCGAGGACCTGCAGCAGATGCAGGTCAACGGCGCGCCGCCGTTCATCATTCGCGAAGGCACCGGCGGCAACGAGTGGCTGCCGGCCGAGCACCACTACGAGGGCCAGCATTCGCGCTTCGAGATCCTTTCGCCGGAGGAAATGCCGCAGGTGGTCAACCCGGCCTCGGGCTACATCGCCAACGCCAACAACGATCCCATCGGCACCACGCTGGACAACAATCCGATGAACCAGCTGCGTCCGGGCGGCGGCCTGTACTACCTGGCGCCGGGTTATTCGGCCTATCGCATGGGCCGCATTGATCGCGAAATCCAGTCGCTGATTGATCGCGGCAATATCACCGTCAACGACATGATGGCGTTGCAGGCCAACAACCAGCTGATGGACGCCGAACTGGTCACGCCGCATCTGCTCGCCGCCTACGACAGTGCGCCGGCTTGTGCCGCGGCATCGGACAGCCGTGTCGCTGAAGCCATCGACTACCTGCGCAACTGGGATTACTCCACGCCCACCGGTATTGTCGAAGGCTGGGATCCGGGCCTGCCCGCCGGCACGCCGCCTTCGCAGGCGGAGATCAATGCTTCTGTGGCCGCGACGCTGTTTGCCGTCTGGCGCGGGCAGGTGGTTCGCGACACCGTGGACGCCACGCTCGGCCAGGTCGGATTGGGCGGCTACACGCCGGGTTCGCGCGACGCCTGGAATGCATTCAAGAACATGCTTGACGTATTCCCGGCGCAGCAGGGTCATGGCGCGTCTGGCCTCGACTTCTTTGCTGCCGGCCTGCCTGCTGACGTGGCTGCGAGTGCCGCTCCGACGATGCGCCGTGACTGCATCCTGCTGAACAGCCTGTCGCAGACGCTGGACATGCTGGCCGGTGACAACTTCGCCGTGGCCTTCGGGCATTCCACCGACATCAGCGACTACCGCTGGGGCCGCCTGCACCGCATCGTTTTCGACCACCCGCTGGGCAGGGCATTGAGCATCCCGGGTGCGCAGGGTTATCCGCTCACCGACCTCGCCGAAGGCCTGCCGGGTCTGCCGCGCTCCGGTGGCTACCAGACCGTCGATGCCGCCAGCCACGGCGTGCGTGCCGACAGCGACAACGAGTTCATGTTCGGCAGCGGTCCGGTGCGTCGTTTCATCGGTGAAATGACCGACACGCCAACGCTGCTGCAAATCCTGCCGGGCGGTCAGAACGGCAACATCGGTGACGCAAGCTACATCAGCCAGTTGCCGCGCTGGCTGGTCAATGCCTACAAGCCGCTGGTAATCGATCCGGTGGAATCGGCGTCGAACGAGGTTGGCCGCATCGACTTCGCACCGCAGTAATACGTCATTGCACGATGGGCGATATGCCCATTGCGCAATCGACGTCCTTGACGCCGCAGCACTGCTCACGCAGTCTGCGGCGTCTGCTTTTGCGAATGCCTCAGCATGCCCCGTTATCGCCGCGGATTTGATGTCGATGCCGCGCGACGCCACCTGCGTCGCGCCGATCCGGCGCTGGGACAGTGGATGCGTCGAATTGGCCCGATCAGTGCGGACCCACGCTGGCGCAAGCGTTTCGATGTAGTGGATGCGCTGGCTCGCGCCATCCTGTTCCAGCAGCTGAGCGGCAAGGCGGCGGCGACCATTGTCGGTCGTGTCGAAGCCGTGATCGATTCGACACTGCTGCATGCCGAGACGTTGTCTCGTGTTGACGACGACGGCATTCGCGCCTGCGGCGTTTCCGGCAACAAGCTCAAGGCGCTGCGTGACCTCTGCGCGCATGCCGAACGCGGCGATATCCCCGATCTGCGTCGCATGAGCGTGATGCACGAGGACGATATCATCGACGCGCTCACCGCTGTGCGCGGCATCGGTCGCTGGACGGTGGAGATGATGTTGATGTTCCGCCTTGGTCGTCCCGACGTGCTGCCTATCGACGATCTTGGCATCCGCAAGGGTGCGCAGCGCGTGGATGAAGCGGATGCCATGCCCGCGCCGAAGGCGCTGCTCGAACGCGGCGAGCGCTGGGGGCCGTATCGTACCTACGCCAGCCTTTATCTCTGGCGCATCGCTGATTTCGACGCGGGCGCGAAGAAGCCGACACCGCGATCACAGGAGTAACCATCACGCCATGTCTTTCCAGGATCTCCGCATCGAAACCGAACGTCTCATCCTGCGTCCGCCGACACTGGATGATCTCGATCGCTGGGCGGACATGATGGCGGATCCGGTCGCCACCCGCTTCCTCGGCGGTGTTCAGCCGAAGGAGATGGTCTGGCGCGGCATGATGACCATGATCGGTTCCTGGGCCAGCATCGGTGTCGGCATGTTCTCGATGCTGGAGAAGGGTAGCGGGAAATGGCTGGGGCGCTGCGGGCCGTGGTCGCCGCTGGGCTGGCCGGGTACCGAAGTGGGCTGGGGTCTGCATCCCGATGCCTGGGGCAAGGGCTATGCCTTCGAGGCGGCCCGTGCCGGCATGGACTACGCCGTCGATGTGCTCGGCTGGACCGACATCATCCACAGCATCCATCCCGACAACGAACCTTCGATCAAACTGGCCCAGCGCCTCGGCTCAAAGCTGATCGGCCCACAGCAGATGCCTCCGCCCTTTACCGAGGAGCCAAGCAATCGCTGGGGGCAGTCGGCGGATGGTTGGATGTTGCAGCGTCGGTTGGCAGAAAACTAGGGTGCACCAAACAGAATGCGGGTCGCGAACAGCGCGACGAAGCTTGCAACAAACAAACGCCCAGGCCAGCGCCAGCGGCGGAGCAGGGAAACATTGAACAGGCACAGACTGGCCAGCGCTAGGAACAGCGCAATCATGCTGAGGTGCATGGGCAGGTTGGCGCCAGGACTGCGCAGGCCGAAGTGAATCGCACCGGCAATGCCGAGGCCGGCGCCGAGCAGACCGAAGAACATCCGGGCCAGGGTTTGCACGCGTCGCGAGTCGCCGAGACGTGACATCACTGCCTCGCCGAGAATCCCGCCAATCAGCTCGCCCAGAAGGTCGCTCACCGCGACCAGCACCAGTGCCATGGCTCGTAGACGATGCCGTGGGGGTTGTTGCGCGGGTAGCTGAGCTGGAAGCCAAAATTCGGAGCGTTCTCGCATAGCCAGTCGAAGGCGATGGTGTCCTCGAAGCTTTCCTCGGCCGGTGGCTCGCTTGGCGTGCCGATGTCCAGTGCGTTGCCGCTGTGATGCTCCGAGAAGCCGGGGGCGGCGTTGACGGCGAGGATTTCCTCGACGGACAGGCCACGTATGCGTTTGCGGCGGAAGATGCCCAACTGGTAGGCGTGGCTGCGGTAGCCGGAAATGGCATCCAGTTCGATACCCGCTTCGCGTGCGGCCTTTCGCATGTTCTTCCAGGCTGCGCTGGCAGAGTCGGTCAGCCAAAGTGGGCGGCGATAGCGGTCGAACCCGGCAAAGGCCAACGTGCACGGCTCGGCGACCAGCGGCAGATAGCTGCTTTCCGCATAGCTGTCGGCATCCAGGCCGAGTTCGTCGAGATGCTTGGTCAGGTTGCCCAGGGGGCGCAGCGCACCGGGGTTGGCGGCGCTGGCCGCCAGTTCGGTCAGGTCGACCTCGAGGACGGTCGGAATCGAGTTGCGAAACAGCGGAATCAGGCGATTATCGCGGCGCACGGCAAGGAAGCGGCCGACGCCCTTGCGCCGGATCAGCCAGTCGGCCCGCGCCAGCGCGCGTGCGTCGGCATTGGCTCGTGCACGAGCCAATGCGGCGGGAATCGCTTCCAGGCGCTCAGCATTGAGCAGGCGCCAAGCGGTTGGCAGAATCCGTCGGGACATGCCCGCTAGCGTATCAGCGGCTCGCAGGCTGCGTCAGGAGGGTTGCGCTGAGGCTGCGGTCTGCAGCGCCTTCAGCAAATCGTTCGGACGTTCCGCACTGATCATCAGCAGATGGCCGTTACGTCGTTCGATTCGCAGGACTCGGGAGAAATTGGTGATCAGGCAGAAGGCGCGGCGCTTGTCGCGGGTGTAGTAGTCGCCGACGCGATAGCCGGGGAGGCCGGCGCCGAACATCCGCCACAGTGGACGGCGTTCGCGGTGTTCATTGAGATCGAGGACGCGTGCGCTGTCGAGATCCAGGTCGGAAATGTCCACGCGCCGACGGAACAGGCCGCCCTGTACCAGCAATGTTCGGCCATCGATGCGGACGCGCAGGTTGCGGAATACGCCGACAAAGATCGCCAGCACAGTCACCATGATCAGCAAGGCCATGAACACGACCTGCAGCGGTGGCTTGCTGGCATGGCCGGTGAACAGGGCGAGCAGCATGCCCAACGGGATCAACAACCCGAGTCCGAGGGCGATGATCATCGCGGGCTTTCCAACAGGCGGGACGGCAAATTCCTGCTTCATCGGTCATCTGCTCTGGGTGGCTGCACTTTGGATAGCTGGTTGCGCATGTTTCCGGACATCCCGGGGCGGGTTATCACCTGAGGCGGGAGCCAATTGGGACGTCGTCGCAACGTGCGCATCACGCCTTCGCGTTACCCTTCGGGCTTGCGATGAATCCAGTCGGCGATGTCATCGATCAGCTGCTGATCGACGTGGCCGGGCGTCTGGTATTCGGTCAGCGTACCCGGGCCTTCGCCGGCGATGCCGAGGTGGTTCAGTGCCGCATAGTGCTTGAAGGTGAAGCGCGGGTCTTTCTCGTATGCCTTGCGCCAGAGCTGCCAGTCCGCATCGACCACCTGGATGTCGCGGCCTCCCTGCAGCATCAGCATGGGCCGATCCACCTTCTTCGCTTCGGCAATCGGGTCGACACGGTCGACGCTGTGCCAGTAGCTGGCCGGCTGGCGCATCGGTGTCTGCTCCAGTGGCACGTCGCCACCCTTGCGGACCGCGGCAACCTGTTGTTCCAGCACCGCGATCGCCGCCTTTTCGCCATCGGATGTCTCGCCATCCATGGCGGCCAGCCGCTGGTTTTGTTCGATCAGGATGTCCAGCAGGGATCGCGCCGGCGCGGCGAACAGGATGGCGCCGGCGGCTTCGGGCGCCTGCGCGAGGATGCGTGGCGCCATCATGCCGCCCTGGCTGTGGCCAAGCACATAGATCTGCTTCGGATCGACGCCGGGTGTCGCGGCGAGTATGGAAACCGCCGCCACCGCGTCATCGGTGGTTTCGTCGTCAATGTCGAAGTTGGCGGCGAAATCCTGTGGTCGCACCTTGCTGCGCTTCTCGTAGCGCAGGACGGCGATGCCCTTGGCGGCGAGGCCGCGAGCGATGTCTAGGAAGACCCGATTCGGACCGATGGTCTCGTCGCGGTCCTGCGCGCCGGAACCATGCACCAGCACTACCGCGGGGACCGGTTGTTCCGCGCTGGCGTTGCGGGGCATGGCCAGCGTGGCGGGCAGGGCGCCTTCGCCTTCGCCAACGGTTGCATCTGCTTCAGTGAATGGCGCATCCGTCGCCGGCGGTGCCGCGCTGGGCGGCGGTGCGGGCTGGATCAGGAAGCCGGCGATGCGCCCATCGGCGTCGACGGCGACTTTCGCCACCAGCTCGGCATGTTCGTAGTGCAGCGGAATGCTTACCAGCGTGGCGCCGTTGGCATCGACGCTGCTTGGCTGCCCCCGGCCGGTTGCCGTGCCGGCTTGTGCGGGCAATGACTCCCACACCGACTGCAGGCGATCGGCTGGAACTGCGCTGGCCATCTGCGCGGTGAACTGGCTTTCGGCCCTGTCATAGTCGCCGGCGTCGAGATGGTCGAGCAGGCTGGTGGCCGTTTCCTGCGGGGAAACGGTCTGCGGCAGTGCCTGCGCCGCTGCGCCGAAGGCGGTCAGTGACAGCACCGCTGCGGCAACGCGTCGCTTCCATCGTGAGCGGCTCATGACATGTCCTTCTTCAGGAACAGGCGGATCGGGTGCAGGGGGTTCGCCTGCACGGCATTGACCAGCTCCCAGCCCTGCATGCCCAACTGGTTCAGGCGCTCCTGGATGTGGTCGTTCTTGTGGCTGCCCCAGAAACCGGGCTTGATCTCGACCACCTGGTAACTCCAGCGATCACTGGCCATCGGATTCTCCTTCTGATGGATCCTGCTCGTGCTTCAGGCGACCCGCCTTGAGCAAGGCATCGCGCAGCACGTATTCGATCTGTGCGTTGACGCTGCGCAGCTCGTCGTCGGCCCAGCGCTGCACGGCGTCGAGCACGTGCTCGCTGATGCGCAGGGGATAGGCTTTCTTCTTGCTCATGGATTTGGCGGTGCGACGGCGGTCTGAACCGCCGTCGCTGCCGGCCTCAGTACAGCGAGCCCGTGTTCACCACCGGCTGGGTGGCGCGATCCGAGCACAGCACCACCAGCAGGTTGCTGACCATGTTGGCCTTGCGCTCCTCATCCAGCTCGACCACGCCGGCCTTCTTGAGCTCTTCCAGCGCCATCTCAACCATACTCACCGCGCCATAGACGATGCGGGTACGTGCGGCGACCACGGCGTTGGCCTGTTGGCGCTGCAGCATCGCCTGGGCGATCTCCGGCGAGTAGGCGAGGTGGCTGATGCGCGCGTCGATGACATTGACGCCGGCGGTGGTCAGGCGCTCGTCCAGCTGCTCCTTCAAGTGCTGGCTGATTTCGTTGGGATGGCTACGCAGTGAAATCTGGCCGTCCTCATGCTGGTCATACGGGTAGCTGGTGGCCATCGCGCGCAGGGCGGACTCCGATTGGATGTGCACGAAGCTCTCGTAGTCGTCGACGTTGTAGACGGCCTCGGCGCTGTCCACCACTTCCCAGACGATGACGGCGGCGATCTCGATCGGGCTGCCTTCAAGCTCGTTGACCTTGAGCCGACCGCTCTCGAAATTGCGCACTCGCAGACTGACCTTCTTCGCCGAGTAGAACGGGTTGTTCCAACGCAGGCCCGGTTCGTTGACGGTGCCCACATATTTGCCGAACAGACTGAGCACGGCAGTCTGGTTGGGTTCGACCATGTAGAAACCACCCAAGCAGACCAGCAGCACCAGACCGGTGACCACAGCGCCAATGATCAGCAGCGGATTGGCGGTGCTGACGCCGCCAATGAACAGGGCGCCCGCGCCCAGCAGGGCGAGGATGATGAACAGCAGGACCGGGATGCCCGGCAGCGAGGAAATCGGTTGCTCTCTCATGACAGTTCTCCACGAAACGTCGTGTCTGGCGACCTTGCGGCGGCAACGGCCGTGCAATGATCTCGGTGAAAAAATGATATCAAAAAGATATCAAATTGCAAATGATGGCTATGAGACTTCGACCATGGGCCTTGCGATGCACACAACGACGCCGCACCGATATCGATGTGACATCCGTGGCGCAGGTCGGAGGAGTCTTGAATGGTCACCGCCGCGATGGCGGTGGCCAGAACGCTGCTGGGCTGCTCAGTGCGGGTCGAGCGGCAGGCGGAGCAGCGGGGCTGGCAGGCGTTCGGAGCTGACCCACACCGAGTGGCCATCGGGATCGAACCCAATCGCTTCGGCCTGTGGCACCCACGGCAGTTCCAGCGATTGCAGCGGTGGAACCGGCCCCTTCGGCCAGCTTCCGTCGGCATTGCGTTGGTAGACGTAGACGCCGCGATAGTTGAGCACCACCAGGCGGCTCCGGTCCGGACTGAGGTCGGCACCGGTGATCTGCGAGCGGTAGCGGCCGTAGACCGGGTTGAGCTGCAGATCCAGCGGCGAGGGTTGGGCAATGCCGCCCAGCGTGGTGACTTCCTCGGCGATGCGGACACTCTCCGAGGGCGCGAGCGGCACCCGCCACAGCTCGGCCGGAATGCGCTTCTTGCTGACCAGGTAGACGTAGCCTTCCTCGGCATCGACGGTCATGGCCTCGCAGTCGCGCGGGCCGTCCGGCCAACGGAAGCGTATCGTCCACGCCACCGGCGATTGTGTGTCGCCCAGTGCCGTCGGCTCGACGATGGCCTGCAGCGACAGTTCATGGCGGACTCCGCCGTTGTCGCCGGTGTCCGCCACCATCAGGTAGTTCTGGCCCTTGTACTGGAACGAGGCGATGTCCTCCCAGTCGGTGTTGCGGATGCCTTGCAAGGTCAGCTCAGCCTGGCGCTGGCCATGCTGGTCGATGGCGAACAGGTGGGCGCTGTCGCCACTGTCGTTGTGCACCCAGAACAGGCCGGGGTGTCGACGCGAGGCGGCGATGCCGCTGATCTCGGCCAGATCCGGATCAGTAATCAGCGCCACCAGTTCGGCCGACTCCAGCGTGCCGCGCAGCTCCATCAGTTCGCGGTCGAACGGTCTGGCGTCGCCATGTTCTGGTTTCTCCGGCGCCGCGCTGGCGATGGAAATCGCAGTGCCAGCCAGCATCAGCGTGACGATGAGCCGCCTCATCGCGGTGCTCCGGCTTCAAGAATGGTGAGGTTCCCCAGCACTGACATCCCCTGATAGTAGCGGTACGGGTCGCCGTCGCCGACACCGATGGCGAGGTGGCCGCTGTCGATGCCATTGAGCGCGGCGTCGTAGCCGCGCCAGCGACCATCGACCCAGGCCTGCACCCAGGCATGCGGAATGAATACGTCGCGCTGCCCGGCATAGCGGTCGGTATAGACCAGTCCGGTGGCCACCCGCGCCGGGATACCGCTGGCGCGAGCCAGCGCGGCAAGCAGCAGGGCGTGCTCCGTACAGTCACCTTCGCGGCTGTGCAGGGTTTCCGATGCCGATGCGTAACCAACCCGCAGCGACTTGTTGCTGATATGGACGCGGACGGCGCGCTCCAGCGCCAGCATGATGCCGGCGGCATTCTGCTTGCCCGCGCTGCTCTCCCGCGCGAAGCGCTGGATGGCCGGGTCGTCGCTCTGCAGCCAGCGGGTGGCGCGCAGGTCGTCTGGTCCGGGCGCCGTTCCGGTGTCGCCGGTAGGGTCGATGCGGAGCCGATAGCGGCCACTGTCGCCGTCCGGGCGGATCTGCTGGCCGGGAACTTCGCCCAGCGTGCCCAGCGCATCCGTCGCCGCGCCTTTCGCCTCCAGCAATAGTTCCAGCGGTTGGTGGCGCTCGGGCAGGGTCAGGGGTCGTGGTGCGCGGGTCAGCGTGGCGGCCAGTACATCGGTCTCTTCGAGCGCGTCCTGATCACAGGCGCGGTCGCAGGCGGTCATGGTCAGTTCCAGGCCCATGATCGGCAGCAGCGAGCGCCGCAGCGTGCCGTCCCTGCGCACCCAGCTGGTGCTGCTGGTGGTGCCGCGCGGGAAGTGCAGCGTCTGTTCCACCGGGATCAGTTTTTCGCGGTGGCCGTTGATGTCGAGCTCGACGGCTTTGCGCACCACAACATCGATGCTGTAGGGCTGCAGCCCGTCCATGTCGAAGGCTTTCAGCTGGTAGGTCGTTCCAGCGGCAAAGCCGTGCCTGGCCTGCGCCAGCCGCAGGCCTTCGCTCAGCAGCGCTCCGGACGGCCACGGCATCGATTCCTGTCGAGGTGCCTGCCCGCGGCTGACGTTCACCTGAAGCGAGCCGTCCTTGCCGATGCTGCCTTCCCACTCGCTGATGGATCCTGCCGCGTCGGTACGCGAGGCGAAGCTGAGCGGCTGGCCATCGAGCGTTTCTTCCTGCCGCTGGTCGCTGCTGATGGTGAGGCGGGTGCCGTTGCGCCCAAGGGTCATGCTCATGCGCTCGCGCGTCATCACCCGGTCATCGCCTTCCACCCGCTGAGAATGCAGTGTGCCGACGCGCTGGCTGTCCAGTTCGACGCGGAAAAAGGTCTCGTCGACGCCCGTTGCCGACGATGGCGCCTCCCGGGCGATTGCGGCCGAAGCGAATAACAGGAAGGCGACGAGGGCAGGGCGCAGCAGTCGAATCATGGTTCGTTGGGACGCTTGAAGTGGCCAGAAGCTGGGAACGGGGCAGGATGACAGATGCCGACGGCGGCGTCAGCGTCGACCTTCGGATGAGGCGGGGTGCCCGCTACAATGCCGGCCTTTCGCCCCATCCTGCCCGCCGTTTGCCACCGAGAAGGCCACCATCATGAACATCGCAACGCCCCTGACCCCGAATTCGACCCGCGTCCTGCTGCTGGGTTCCGGCGAACTGGGCAAGGAAGTGGTGATCGAGCTGCAGCGGTTTGGCGTGGAAGTCATTGCCGCCGATCGCTACGCCAACGCCCCGGCGATGCAGGTGGCGCATCGCAGCCACGTGCTGGACATGCTGGACCCGCAGGCCCTTCGCGCGCTGATTGCCGAGGAAAAGCCTGATCTGGTCGTGCCGGAAATCGAGGCCATCCACACGCCGACGCTGGTCGAGCTGGAAGCCGAGGGCCTCAACGTGATCCCCACGGCCCGCGCAGCGCGCCTGACCATGGATCGCGAAGGCATCCGTCGCCTCGCCGCCGAAACGCTGGGCCTGCCGACTTCGCCGTATCGCTTCTGCGATACCGAGGCCGAATACCGCGCTGCGATTGCCGAGATCGGCGTCCCCTGTGTGGTGAAGCCGGTGATGTCCAGCTCCGGCAAGGGTCAGAGCACGGTGAAGACCGAAGCCGATATCGAAAGGGCCTGGAATTACGCGCAGACCGGCGGCCGTGCCGGCGCCGGGCGCGTCATCGTCGAAGGCTTCATCGATTTCGACTACGAAATCACGCTGCTGACGCTGCGTCATCGCGACGGCATCAGCTTCTGCCAGCCGATTGGCCATCGCCAGGAAGCCGGCGACTACCGCGAAAGCTGGCAGCCGCAGCCGATGAGCGAGTTGGCACTCAAGCGCGCGCAGGAGATCGCCCGTGCCGTCGTCGATGACCTTGGCGGTCGCGGCATCTTCGGTGTCGAGTTGTTCGTGAAGGGCGATGAAGTCTGGTTCAGCGAAGTCTCGCCGCGTCCGCACGATACCGGCCTGATTACGCTGATCTCGCAGGAACTGCCGCAATTCGCCCTGCATGCCCGCGCGATTCTCGGCCTGCCAATTCCGGTCATCCGCCAGCTTGGCCCGTCGGCTTCCTGCGCCATCGTCGCCGAAGGCCACGGCGTGCCGCAGTTCAAGGACGTTGATGCCGCGCTGGTCGAACCCGATACCGCACTGCGCCTGTTCGGCAAGCCGGTGGTGCAGGGTTCACGCCGCGTCGCCGTCACCCTGGCGCGTGGCGCGGATACCAACGAGGCACGCGCGAAGGCAACGACCGCCGCGAGCGCGATGAGGGTGGAGCTGGTCTAGTGATTCAGTCGCTTTGCTACCTCGCCGCTGCTGGGTGATCGAACGCGGTTTCCACCGCGTGCGGTGGGGCGAGGGTGGTCAGTAACCTGCAAGATGGCAGGAGGGTAGCAGTCCGTCCTGTGGGACGAGGGGGGATTCGTCTTGCCAAAGCGCTGCCGTAACGAAACACTGGCTCTGACTCTTCACCATATGCCCTGAGGGATATGCAGACTGTTAATCACTATCCACGCGACCTCCGTGGCTACGGTCGCAATCCGCCGCATGCCGACTGGCCGGGCGGCGCGCGCGTCGCCGTGCAGTTCGTGCTGAATCTGGAGGAGGGCGGCGAGAACTGTGTGCTGCATGGCGATGCCGGCAGTGAGCAGTTCCTGTCGGAGATCGTCGGCGCGGCGAGTTTCCCGGCGCGGCACATGAGCATGGAGTCGATCTACGAATACGGCTCGCGGGTTGGCGCCTGGCGCATCCTGCGCGAGTTCGAGCGGCGTGGCCTGCCGCTGACCGTGTTCGGCGTGGCGATGGCTATGCAGCGGAACCCGGAACTGGTGGCCGCCTGCCTTGAGGCAGAGCACGAGATCGCCTCGCATGGTCTGCGTTGGATCCACTACCAGGACATGGACATCGAGAGCGAGCGCGCGCACATGGCCGAGGCGGTGCGTATCCACACCGAGCTGACCGGTGCGCCGCCGCTGGGCTGGTACACCGGTCGCGACAGCCCGAACACGCGACAGCTGGTGGTCGAGCATGGCGGCTTCGAGTACGACGCCGACTACTATGGTGACGAGCTGCCGTTCTGGACCGACGTCGCGCTGGGCGATGGCAGCCGCCGCAAGCACCTGGTGGTGCCCTACACGCTGGACGCCAACGACATGCGCTTCGCCACGCCGCAGGGTTTCAACACGGCCACGCAGTTCTTCGACTATCTGCGCGACAGTTTCGATGTGCTGTACGCCGAGGGCGAGGACAGTCCGAAAATGCTGTCGATTGGCATGCATGCGCGACTGCTGGGCAGGCCAGGTCGTTTCATCGCCTTGCAGCGCTTTCTCGACCACGTCGGGAAACACGATCGCGTCTGGGTCACGCGGCGCATCGACATTGCGCGGCACTGGAAGGAACGCCATCCGGCATGAGTACGACGACTTCGCTTGACGAGTTGAATGCGATGCCGGTGGAGGATTTCACCGCTCGGCTAGCCGACATTTTCGAGCACTCGCCGTGGGTCGCCGAACGTGCGGCGGTGGCGCGGCCCTTCGCCAGCGTCGGCGCGCTGCATGACGCGATGTGCTCGGCAATGCGAAAAGCGAATCGGGATGAGCAGCTGGCCCTGATCCGCGCACACCCGCAGCTGGCAGGCAAGGCGGCGATGCGTGGCGAGCTGACCGAGGCCTCCACATCCGAGCAATCGGGAGCAGGCCTCGATCAATGCAGCGCCGAGGAATTCGCCCGCATCACCGAGCTCAACGACGCCTACCAGCAGCGTTTTGGTTTTCCCTTCATCCTCGCCGTGCGCGGTCATGACCGTACCGGCATCATCGCCAACATGGCAGCGCGCGTCGCAAACGCACCGGAGGTCGAGTTCGACGAGGCTCTGCGCCAGATCGAGCGCATTGCCGCGCTTCGGCTCAAGGATTGCGCGGTCTGAGCTGCCGTTGTGGTGTCACTGGCCGTATGCTGTGCGCCTGATCAACGACGACGACATACCCATGGCTCTAGCCCCGACCGATCCCGACGCGCCCGACTTCGTGCGCCGCTACGTGAACCTTGCCGACGCGCGCCTGGGCGCCGTGGCGCTGGATTGCAGCGACGACTTCTTCGCCGACCGCCAGCGCATGCTGAATCCCGAGCCGCCGCAGTTCATTCCCGGCAAGTACGACGCCAACGGCAAGTGGATGGATGGCTGGGAGTCGCGGCGAAAGCGCGGGCCGGGCCACGACTGGTGTGTTGTGCGACTGGCGCGGCCGGGCCGTATTCATGGCGTCGACCTCGATACCACCCACTTCACCGGAAACTTTCCGCCGGCGGCCAGCATTGAGGCTTGTTCCCTCGCGGAAGGTGATCCGACCGACGGGACGGGCTGGTTGCCGCTGCTGCCATCGGTCGATCTTGATGGCAACCGGCATCATTATTTTCGGCTGGATGGCGATGCGGTTGTATCGCACCTGCGCATCAACCTGTATCCCGATGGTGGTCTCGCCCGCCTGCGCGTCTACGCGTCGCCCGAGTTCGATGGGAAGCCGGAGGCCGATGGCCTGATCGACCTCGTCGCGGCACTCAACGGCGGCACCATCGTCGCCGCCAACAACGAACACTTCGGTCGTGCGGCCAGCCTGCTGCTGCCCGGACGTGGCCTCGACATGGGCGATGGCTGGGAAACCCGACGTCGTCGTGAACCCGGCCATGACTGGTGCATCCTGGCGCTGGCACATCCCGGCAGCATTGAGGAGATCGAGGTCGACACGGCGTACTTCCGGGGAAACTATCCGGACAGTTGTTCGATCCAGGCCGCTCTGGTCGAAGGCGGAACGCGTGATTCACTCGTTACCCAGTCGATGTTCTGGCCGGTGCTGCTGCCGGAATCCAAGCTGGAAGCCCACCAGCAGCATTTCTTCCGCGAAACCATCCAGAAGCTGGGCTCCGTCAGCCACGTACGCTTCAACATCCATCCGGATGGCGGTGTCTCGCGGCTGCGCCTGCGCGGCAAGCCGGCTTGAAGTGCTTGAGTTCGTGATGGATATCCTGACGCTTCGTGTTGAGCTGCTGACGCCGGAGGCTTTCGCACCCTTCGGTGACGTTATCGCGCCGCGCGAATCCGAAGCCAACCACGCGGTGAACGCAGGCACAGCAGTGCGCTTTCATGCGCTGGGGACGGTTGACGTCGTTGGTGATGATGCCCGCGCACTGATCAGCATCTTCCGCGCGCAGCCGCGAGCATTGCCATTCGACGTGATCATGCTGGAGCGGCACCCGCTGGGCAGCCAGGCCTTCGTGCCGATGGACCCGCGGCAGCGATACATCGTCGTGGTCGCGGAATCACCCGAGTCCCAGCCGCGCGCCTTCCTCGCTGCCAACGGACAAGGCGTCAACTACCGGCGCGGCTGTTGGCATCACCCGTTGATCGCGCTGGATCGCGAGAGTGATTTCCTGGTTGTTGATCGTGGCGGGACCGGCGTGAATTGCGAGGAAGTCTCGCTTTCGGTGCGCTGTCGGATCGAGGGTGTCTAAAGGCGACTCTCCGAGCACGGATTACTCGAAACCGACTGCGTTCGATTTAGCTAAGGCGTTGTTCGTTCGTTTGTCGGTTTTTCGCTGTCGATGGCGCCGACAGATCGTGCCTCGAACCACCGGGAGATGGTCTCGCGCTCTTCACTTGTCATCTGCGTGATGTTCCCTGGCGGCATGATCTTCAGTGTGACTGCCTGACGTTCGATCAGGGCGGCGTTGCGTTCGACTTCTGCGATGTTGTCGAACATGGCGCCCTTGGGTGCGGTCGCCATCAGCTTCGGATGCGCCGAGTGGCAGGCGGTGCAGCGCTGCTGGAGGATGGCGTGGACGGCTTCGGTGGTCGCGGGTGCTGGTGAGCCAGTCGGAGTGTCGTTCCGGATACTTGCATCCGGGACATGGGACGTCGTCGGCGTTGCGGTGACAACCGGCTTGCGCGGTGCGGGCGCCAGCCAGGCAAAGGCGACGATCAGCAACGCGCCACCAGCAACCAGCAGGCCCCAGGCGCGACCGCCGCTGTGCCAGAGCACGAAGAACTGGCGGATCAGCGCTCCGGCAGCCATGAACAGCGCCAACACCAGCCAGCTCTGCGGGTGCGCGAAAGCGGCGGCGAAGTGGTTGCTCAGCATCGCGAACACCACCGGCAGCGTGAAGTAGGTGTTATGCACCGAGCGCTGCTTGCCGCGCAGGCCGTCCAGTGGGTTGGGTGCGTCACCACGCGACAGTGCCGCGACCATGCGTTTCTGGCCGGGGATGATCACGAAGAATACGTTGGCCGACATGATGCCGCCCATCGCGGCGCCGACCAGCACGAAGGCGGCGCGGCCGGCAAACAGGTGCGTAGCGATATAGCTCAGGCCCAGCACCAGAAGCGCGACCAGCACGCCCAGCAGGCGGTCGCGCTGTCCAACTAGCTTGCACAGGATGTCGTAGACCAGCCAGGCGGCGATCAGGAAGCCGATGGCGTAGGTGACGGCCTGCGTCGGCGACAACTCGGCAATCGACGGATCGACCAGATACAGCGCGGGCGCGGTGAAGTAGAGCAGGCTGATCAGCGCGAAGCCGGACAGCCAGGTGGTGTAGGCCTTCCACTTCGACCAGTGCAGCTCTTCCGGCAGCTGGGTCGGCGCCGGCATGTACTTCTGCTTGTGGTAGAAGCCGCCACCGTGCACCGACCAGGATTCGCCGGCCAAACCCGGCAGTGGTTGTTTGGGTGGCTTGAGACCGCGATCCAGGGCGACGAAGTAGAAGGACTCGCCGATCCAGGCAATGGCGGCGATCACGTGCAGCCAGCGCAGCGCGAATTCGGCGGATTCGATCAGGAAAGCCAGCACGGACTCAGCTTCCCCGATAGGTGGAGTAGCTCCACGGCGAGACCAGCAGCGGCACGTGGTAGTGCGCGGCCGGGTCGGCAATACCAAAACGCAGCGTCACCACGTCGAGGAAGCGCGGCTCGGGCAGTCGCACGCCGCGCGCGGCGAAATAGTCGCCAGCGGCGAAGTCGAGTTCGTAGACGCCAGCTGTCAGGGCATCGCCTTCCAGCAGTGGCGCGTCGCAACGGCCATCATCGTTGGTGACGGTGTTGAGCAGGCGCTCGCGTCGGTCGCCATCGACGCGGTAGAGGGAAACGGCAACGCCGGCGCCGGGGCAGCCGTTGGCGGTGTCGAGGATATGGGTGGTCAGTCGGCCCATGGTCATCAGGCTTGTCAATTGTTGGCTGGCGATAGTGGCGGCTTGGCGGTCGCTTGTCACGTCGGCGGCCCGGCAGCATGGAAGCACCCGCGGTGCTGCGCTACCCTTTGTCGATGACGACACCGATTCCTGAACCGGCCGCGACTGCGCCGGCATTTGAACTGAACGGACGCCGCGTTGAGCTCGCCGGCAGCGATCCCACCGAGTCCCTGCTGCGCTGGCTGAAGCGGCAGCGCCTGCACGGCACCAAGGAAGGCTGCGGCGACGGCGACTGCGGCGCCTGCACGGTCGCAATGATCGAGACCGACGCCGATGGCCGCTCGCACTACCGTGCGGTGAACAGCTGCCTGCTGCCGATGGGCTCGGTAGTGGGGCGCGAGATCCTCACCGTGGAAGCGCTGGCGGATGGCGAGATGCTGCATCCGGCGCAGCAGGCGCTGGTCGATCATTCCGGTTCGCAATGCGGCTACTGCACGCCGGGCTTCGTGATGAGCCTGTTCGCGGGCGGCTACGGCGGCGAACTGAATGACCACACCACCGAGGGCAACCTCTGTCGCTGCACCGGCTACGCGCCGATCCGTCGTGCGACGGCGGAACTGGCGACGCTGGATTTCAGTGCGGATCGATTTGCCGAAGGCCTGCGGCGTGAACGGCAGTCCGCAGGTGAAGCGATGCTGGGCCACTACTTCAGTCCGACGACTGTCGAAGGTGCGCTGGCATTGAAACAGCAGCACCCGGAAGCCGCATGGATTGCTGGCGCGACGGATTTGGGCGTCGGCCTGAGCCGCGGACAAACGGTGGCTTCGAGCTTCATTGCGCTGGATCGCATCGCCGAACTGCAGCAGATTCAAAAGACAGCCAACGGCTGGCGCATCGGTGCCGGCGTGCCGCTGAGTCGGCTGGAAAGCGAGCTGGGCGATGCCATTCCCGCGTTGGGCGAGATGCTGCGCTGGTTCGCGGCGCGACAGGTGCGCAATCGCGCCACGCTCGGGGGAAACCTCGGCAGCGCCTCGCCGATTGGCGATCTGTCGCCGCTGCTGCTGGCATTGGACGCGCGCATCGAGCTTCGCGGCCCGGGAGGAATGCGCCAGGTCGCGGCGGACGAATTCTTCACCGGCTATCGGCAGACGGTGATGGCCCGCGACGAGCTGATCGTCGTAGTCGAGATCCCGGCGGGCGACTCGACCTGCATGGCCTACAAGGTGGCCAAGCGGCAGAGCGACGACATCAGCATCGTGGCGGCGGTGTTCGCGATCGGCTTGGACGAAGGACAAAGCATCCGGCATGCCCGGCTGGCCTACGGCGGTGTCGCGGCAACGCCGCTCCGCGCCCGTGGCGTGGAGGAGTACCTGGTCGGCAGGAGGCTTGATCGCGCCACCGTGGAGACTGCCTGCGCGATGTTGCGTGCGGCCTTTACGCCGCTGAGTGATCATCGCGCGGGCGCCGACTACCGGCGCGCCCTCTGTGCCAGTCTGTTCGACAAGTTTGTCGCGGAGCGCTTCGCATGAGCCGCCGACCCATCGAGCGCCACGAAAGCGCGATCGGCCACGTGACTGGACGGGCGGCCTACACCGACGAGCAGCACCTGCCGGAGGGCATGCTGAGCCTGTATCCGGTGCAGTCGCCGCATGCCCATGCGCAGATCCAGCGGATCGACGCTTCCGCCGCGCTGGCGATGCCGGGCGTGATCGCGGTGCTCACCGCTGCCGACATTCCCGGCGAGAACGACACCGGACCGATCCGGCATGACGAACCGCTGATTCCGGTCGAGCGCGTCGAATTCCATGGACAGGCAGTGGCCTGGGTGCTCGCGGAAGACGAGCAGACGGCTCTTGTTGCGGCCCGCGAGGTCCGGGTCGACTACCAGCCGCTCGCGCCGTGCATCGGCATCGCGGCGGCCATGGACGCCGAGCGCTACCACGGCGATCCGGCCTTTGTGCGCCGCGGCGATGTCAATGCCGGCATGGCCAATGCACCGCTTCGCCTGACTGGTGAAGTCGAGGTCGGGGGCCAGGATCACTTCTACCTTGAGACCCAGGCCAGCTGGGCGCAGGTCGATTCCGAAGGCCTGGTGCAAATCACATCGTCCACCCAGCATCCCAGTGAGACGCAGCACATCGTTGCCCGCGTGCTCGGCCTGGCCTCGAATCGCGTGGTCTGCCAGAGCCTGCGCATGGGCGGCGGCTTCGGCGGCAAGGAAACCCAGGCCAATCCCTACGCGGCGGTTGCCGCGCTGGCGGCGTGGAAAACGCATCGTCCGGTGCGTATCAAATTGCCGCGCAGTCTGGACATGCAGTTGACTGGCAAGCGGCATCCGTTCCTTGGTCGCTATGAAGTCGGATTCGACGACAGTGGAAAGATTCTCGCCGCGCGCTTCCTGTTGGTAGCCGATGGCGGCTGGAGCACCGACCTGTCGCCGCCGGTGCTCATGCGCGCAATGGTGCACGTCGACAACGCCTACTTCATTCCGGACATTGAAGTCGAAGGCCGAATTGCCCGCACAAACACCGCGTCGAATACCGCCTTCCGCGGCTTCGGCGGCCCGCAGGGCATGCTGGTGGGCGAGGACATGATTGACCGCGTGGCGCGGCACCTCGGCCTGCCCGCAGATGAAGTGCGTGAGCGCAACTTCTATCGCGGTGGCCCCGATGATGCGGGCAACCAGACCCCCTACGGCCAGCCGGTGATCGACAACCACCTGCCGGAACTGTGGACGCAGCTGAAGGCGTCCAGCGACTATGCTCAGCGCAGGCAGGAGATTGCCGAGTTCAATGCATCGAACACGCGACGCAAACGCGGCCTTGCCATCACGCCGGTGAAATTCGGCATCTCCTTCAACAAGGTCGAGTACAACCAGGCCGGCGCGCTGGTGCTCATCTACGCCGACGGCAGCGTGCAGCTGAACCACGGTGGCACCGAAATGGGGCAGGGCCTGCACAGCAAGATGCTGGCCGTGGCGTCGCGGGTGCTGGGCGTCAGCGTGCATCGCATCCAGATCATGACCACGCGCACCGACAAGGTGCCGAATACCTCGGCCACGGCCGCCAGCAGCGGTTCGGACCTCAACGGTCAGGCGGTGAAAGCGGCCTGCGAGACGCTGTTGTCACGAATGCGTCCAATTGCTGCCGAACACCTGGGCGTGGATGAATCGGCGATTACATTTGGCGACGATGCGGCTTTCGTGCGCGACGAGCCATCGCGCCGGATCGCCTTCGCGGATCTCGCCGCGGCCACCTATGCGGCAAGAGTGAGCCTGTCGGCCACCGGCTACTATCGCACGCCGGGGCTGCGCTGGGATCCGGTCATGTGCCACGGCCACCCGTTCTACTACTACGCCTTCGGTGCGGCGGTGAGTGAGGTCGAAGTCTGCGGCGACACCGGCATCCATCGACTGCTGCGCGTCGATCTGCTGCACGACGTTGGTGATTCATTGCTGGAAGCGGTGGACCGCGGGCAGATCGAGGGTGGTTTCGTGCAGGGCATGGGCTGGCTGACCTCCGAGGAGTTGTGCTGGAACGCCGACGGCCGCCTGCTCACCGACGCGCCCAGCACCTACAAGATCCCGACCAATGGCGAGGTGCCGGAAGACCTGCGGCTCGACCTGTTCCGTCGTTGCCAACCGCCAAGCACCAACGTGATCTTCTCCAGCAAGGGCGTTGGCGAACCACCGTTGATGCTGGCGCTGTCGGTGCGTGAAGCGCTGCGCGATGCGGTAGCGGCGTTCGGTGATGACGCCCGCTGTGTCGAACTGCGTTCACCGGCGACGCCGGAAGCGCTGTTCAATGCGATCAAGCGTGTGCGCTTGCGCACGCCTGCCTGCAGCGACGCTTCGTCGGTCGAATCGCCAGAATCAGTCTGATGGACGAACGGCTGTTTGCGCGGCTCTCGTCATGGCTGTTGCGTGAAGCAGTCGTCCTAGCCAGCGTGATCGAAACGCGCGGTGCCACGCCACGCAAGCGCGGTGCGCGAATGCTGGTCGGGAACAGTGACAGCGCCTTCAGCGTGGGTGGTGGCCTGCTCGAAGCGCGGGTGATCCAATTCGCCCGTGCGCTGCTGCAATCCAGTGATCGTGAGCGAATCGTCGAAATTGACCTTGGCGGTGGTGCTGATGCAGCGGGCATCTGTGGTGGTCGCATGCGGCTGGCGTTGCGACGTTGGCATGGTGATGCGGATCAACTGCGTGCGGCATCGATTGCTGCGTCGCTGGCGGCTGGCGAGCGCGTTGCGCTGAACGAACGTGATCTCGGCATCGATTTGCTTGACGAAGTCGCAACGCCCGATCCGCGACTGCTGATTGTCGGCGCGGGTCATTGCGGCGAAGCGCTTTATCGACTGGCGCGCCAGGTCGGTTTCGATGTGCGGATCCACGACAGCCGTGACGAGTGCTTCGTCGATGACAGTTACGACTCTACGCATGTGCTTCGTGGCGATGTGTCGAGCATGAGCGACGCGTTGGATACGGCGCGGCCGGTCTTCGCGGTACTGCTCAATCGCGACTTCCAGGCGGATGTCGCGGCACTCGACCTGCTATGCCGGCACCGGCTCGCTTTCCTCGGCATGATGGGCAGCCGGCGCCGAATCGCCACCGTCCGCGCCGCACTGCCGCAGCACGAAGCGGCACTCGCAAAGCTGGTCGCGCCAATTGGCGTCGATATCGGTGCCGAATCGCCGGAGGAAATCGCGATCAGCATCCTCGCTCAGCTGGTGAGCCTTAGGCGGCGTCAGCTTCCAGGCACCGACTGAGTCTCTTTATCGCATTGGTTGTGCTGGGGCAGCGCCAACATTGCCTTTGGGTGTTGCTTTCCGGTTCGTGATTCCAGAAAGTTGGTGCATGGCTTTCGATGGAGGCGGGCATGTTGGAAGGGAACCGCAGTACGGGGCACGCTGATCATCGGGCTTTGCGCGACTGGTGCATCGAGCTGCAGAAGGATGCTCGTCTTGGCCACTACATCCATGATACCTCATTCGAACGTTTGCGCTCCAGCTTCTTTGCGCGATACATCGAACTCAAGGCATTGCCTCGAAGACAGCGCCGGCGCCTCCTGCGCAGTTGGATGCCGACGATCGGGGCGACCGCCTTGCTTATGGCACTGACGGCCATGCCCGCACAAGCGGCGACTTATAACGTCATCGGCTTTCAGGATGGCCCGGGAGTGATCATTCCAGATGGTGTCGACGTCTTCGCCACGACCACTCTGCGCGCAGCCATCGAGGCGGCCAACCTTTCCGAGGGCGTGCCGGACACGATCAACTTGCCGACCGGCGTCTACACCTTGTTACCCGGTAACGGTGGTTCCCTCGACATCACGGATGATCTGCATATCAACGGCGCGGGTATGGCGCTGACGGTCATTGATGCAGCGGCGATCGGTCAACGGGTGTTCGACATCGTTTCAACGGATGTTGTCAGCCTCAATGGACTCACCCTGGCCAAAGGATACGTGGGGGACGGTACTGCCCAGGGAGCAGGGATTCGTAACATCGGAGCTGATCTCACGCTCACTGATGTCGGTGTGCTCAACAGCCGGGCCGAGGCCAGTGCCAATGACGCTTACGGTGCGGGTATCTACAGCAGTGGTGGTTCGTTGCTTATCACCGACAGTCTGATACAAGGCAACACGGCGCAGGCCGATTCGAACAGCGTCAGTGATGGTTCGGTAGCGTCCGGTGGCGGCATCTTCTTCAAGGCCGACAGCATTGACGACAGCCTGACCATCGTCCGTAGCACCATCTCGGGCAATACGGCCCAGGGCGGCTCTGGCAGCATATCTTCAGGAACGGGGGGCAATGGTCTCGGTGGCGCCATCGGCATCAACGGCATCGTGGGGACCACCACTTCGATAAGCGATAGCACCATCACTGGCAACACGGCCCTAGGTGGGACCGCCTTCGTGGAGGGTACCGGCGCCGGGGGAGGTATCTTCAATCGCGACACGTTGAAGGTGGTCGCCAGCACTTTCGACCGTAACTCCGCGAGCAGCTATGGCGGTGGCATCCACAACGGAGGCATTCTGACGGTGACCAACAGCACCCTGTCCGGAAATTCCGCGTCGGCGGGTGGCGGCATCGAGAACCAGGCGGGAACGCTGACGGTGACCTGGAGCACGTTCTCTCGCAACGACGCATCCAGCAGTGGCGGCGGTATCTCGAGCGTCAGCGGTACGGTCCATCTGGCCGGCAACCTTTTCGACGTGGGGTGGCAAGGCGATAACTGCGTGAACCTTGGCACTCTCGCCGACAATGGCTACAACCTGTCAAACGATTTTACTTGTGTCGATGGCGGGACCGGATCAGCCACCAATGCCTCGCTGAACCTCGGACCGCTGGTTGACGGGACGCATTGGCCCATGAGTCCCAGCGACGCCATCGGTTTGATCCCCAACGGAACGACTGTCGACAACAACGGCGTGACACTGGCCTGTGATGGCACGGCCACCGACCAGATCGGCCATGCCCGCCCGAGCCTTGACGGGGACCCCTGCAACGCCGGTGCGGTTGAGACGGCGCCGATTCCGATTCTGATATTCGAAGACGGTTTCGAATAAGAGAATTCGCCTGCGGCACGACGGGATTTGCAGGCGCAGTCGCTTGATTATGATGGTGTCGCATTGTCGTGGTGCACTGGTCAATCCGCCGTCGTTGTCTGATTGGTTTCGTGAGCCAGACTGGACATCAACTGGTGGGTACGTTCGTCGTCGGGATCGATGCTGAGTGCTTTCGCCAGTGACTGTCGTGCGGCACCTTCCTGCCTTAGTGCGATCTGGTTCCTGGCCAGTTCGGTCCATGCCTTGGTCATCACCGGACGTTGTTCGATCACCTTTCTTAGCGCGGCGATGGCTTCCTCGTGCTTGCCGAGGACGCGATAGGCGATGGCGCGGTTGTAGTCGCGTCCGGGTGCGAAGTCAGGTACCTGCCTGTCTTTGTCCAACAGGGCGAGTGCGCGTTCGGGGTCCTGGGCGAGCAGGGCGACGGTGCTGGCGAACTGGGAGATCTCCTGGTCGCGGTCCTCGCGCTTTTCCAGCACTGCGAGCGTCGATTCGGCGTCATTCAATCGCCCGAGTTTCAGCTGGGCACTTGCCAGTTCGGATAACCACGCGGTGGGCACCTGTGACAGCGGCGTGAGTGCTTTCTGCAGCGCGTCCAGCGCATAGCCAGCGCCGATCGCACGCAGGATGGTCAGTGCCAGATAGGCATTGCCCACCTTCCCGGTGGGTGCGCTGGATGGCGTGAAGAACTCGATGTCGGTGATGGTCGGGACTTCGCGTTCCAGCGGGGCGAGTAGTGCGGCCTCGTCAAAGGGACCGCGGGCAATGCGATGGTCGGTCATACTGACTTCGACCACGTCCTGTGTTCGCCGCTGTGGCATGTGGCAGCGCGTGCAGTCGTCGATCGTCGTCTGCTTCTGTTGGGCTGACGCAAGGATTTCTGGCGCGTCGTGTTTGAAATCCTGGTGGCAGGCGAGGCATTTGTCGCGAAACCAGGGGATGCGCGCATCGCCTTTCACCTTCACGTGCGGATCGTGGCAGCTGACGCAGCCCATGTTGCCTTCACTCTTGATGTAGCAGGTGCTCTGCATCAGGCGGTAGGCGTGGTGGTTGATCTGGAAGCGGTCTTCGCGCGGCAGTTCGGGCTGGGTGATGTCGACGTGAAGAAGATAGTCGCCCAGCTCCTGGCCGGGACGGAAACTGTAGTCGGTGCGCTCCATGCGTCGCTGGCCAATGATTTCCACCGCGGGCAGCAGATGACACTGGAAGCAGACCTGGTTGCGCTGCGGCCAGGGCAGTTTGATCGGATTGACGATCTTCGAGTGAATGGTTTCGATGGGTTGGCCGGTGAGCACGGCACGCACGTGATCGGCGCCTGGGCCGTGGCAGCGCTGGCAGCCGGTGCCTTCGGGCAGGCCTTTCGGGAACAGTTGTGGTTCGCCGTGCGCATCGCTACCGGCGGCTACCTCGGGGTAGGCGTTGTGGCAGAACAGGCATTCGCGGCGCACTGGTCGGGTCACGCCCTCGTGATGCGGCAGATCGTAGCCGGGTGACATTGCCCAATGACGACCTTGCGAGTACCAGCCCAGCGGCAGTTCGTAGAGCTCGCCGGCGGCGGTCTGGTAGAGGTAGCTGCGTGCGCGGTTGCCCGAGCCGACGATCCAGTCCACCCGCGTTTCGAAGACATCGGTCGGATTGCCCCCGGCATCCTGTTTCCAGCGCCGGAACCACAACTCGTCGCCACGCCGCTCCATGCGATAGTGGCGTTGCGATTTCTCGTGAAAGTACTCGGCGTTGTCGAAGTCCTCGACAAGATGTTCCGGCGTCGCCTTCGCAAAGGAATGCGACATGCCGACGTCCTGATAGCTTTGGTACAGCCCGGCATGACAGGTGCCGCAAACGCGATCCGGCAGATAACCGGGCGCCGCACCTACGCTGGCGCGCACGCCGAGTGCTGACAGTGGATCCGCTGTCTCCGCCATCACCGGCGTGTGCAAGGCAGCGACCACCAGCACCATGGCAAACAGCTGTCTGCACAAAGCCAATCGGCACATGGCCGAGGCCGACGTCGAAGTATCGTCAGCCGTGGCGTCGATTGAGTGAAACGATCAGCACGCCCAGGCCGATCAGGCCGGCCAGCAGTGCAAGTCCACTGGGGGAAAGCGCTGGAATGACGGCAGGACCGACGATGGGTGCCGGACCGCCGTTGCCTCCCGGCGGTGCGGTGGTAACGAACAGGGGTTCGATGAACCGCGCGCTGACGCCGGTGATCTTGGTGTCCACGACATTGCCGCTGCGATCGATTTCGTAGACCCCGTTGCCGTTGGTGGTCAGGATGTTGCCGTTCGGCAGCTCATAGACGCCGCGATTGCCGCCAACGCCAGCGGGGTTGTAAACGCCCACGACACTGCCCGCCGGATCAAGCTCGACGACGCCTTCCTGGGTGCCGCTGAAATTGCCAATCAGCGTGTTGCCGTTGGACAGGGCGAGGATCTGCTCCGGAAAGGTATTGAGTGGTGCGAGGCTTGCCAGCGGTGCGCCCGTCGAGTCGAAGCGATGGATCACGTCATCGTTGATACCGCCGACCAGATAGCTGGTGCCGGATGGCGAGATGTCGAACGGTGAATCGAGACCATCGGCGGCATTGGCCACGAAGTTGCCCAGGTAGTTGCCCGCGGCATCGAATTCGGCGATGGCGTCGTCGTTGGCGCCGCCACCCACGCTGACCAGCAGGTGGCCGTTGGGCCGCAGCGTCATGCCACGGATATTGTCCAGGATTGCGTTGTCCAGGCCTCCAGCGGGCGCGAAAACACCAAGATAGTTGCCGGAGAGGTCGTAGCGTTGCACCACGTCATTGATCTGGTCCGACACCAGGATGCTGGCGCCGTCGGCTGCCAGAATGGCGTGGATTGGCGTGGACAGATTGGTGGGATCTGCCGGGATGAAATCGGCGGTGATCAGGTCACCCGTGATCGGGTCGAAGGCCATCACCCTGTCATTGGTGGATTCGGGGATCAACAAATAGCCGTTGCCACCGGTTCCCTTCGCCGTCGGGGCATGTGCGGCTGCGTTCTTCGGTTGGGGCAGGTCGATGCCCTGTTCTTCGGCACGCACCTGCTCGGCCGTCGTCTCGGCTGCGGCCGGCGAGCAGGCCAGCATCAGGCCAAACATGGAGGCCATGCTGACATTGGCCAACAGAAGGCGGCCGGCACGCAAATCGATGCCAGATCGACGAATGGTCATGCTGTTCCCCTTAAATATCGCAAATGGATCGCGCCACAGTATTGTGGATTGGGTCACATTCGGCAAACCAGCCGCAGCTCCACGCTCGATCTGACTCTAGCTTGTTAAGCTGCCGACCTTCTTCATCAAAGTGGTGCGGTAATGACTGAGCGGAGCATGGTGGCGGTATTCCTCCACGAACAGGCGCTCGAGGTGCTGGGGGCGGCCATCAAGCCCTACCTGAGCGACGGGCCGGCGGGGCCGCATCTGCTGTGTCGCGACGTGGAAACCGGCGGTGCGCTGATCGAGGTCAGCATGGAAGGGCGCGACAAGGACGGCAAGCCGGTGGAGCTGGAGCTGATGATGCCGACCGGATTCATCCGGCTGGTGGTCTCCGTCCGCAGCGATGGCGACTTCGGCTTCATCTGAAATGGGCGCATCTGATTCGTCTTCGTCGATACCGGACGTAGCCGTTCACGCCGCCGTTCATCGACCTGAATACGGTTGTGGGCGGATTTCACGGCGGGATAGACTGTGCCAACGATTTTCCGGAATGCCTTTCATGTCGCGAACCCTTGCCCTGCTGACGTCCTCCGCCCTCTGCTTCTGCGCGTTTACCGGCATGGCCCGGGCTACCGTATGCGGGGGCGATGCTGGACGTGCGCCGTTGCCGCTGCGTGAAGGCCTGCTGGTGCCGGTGAGTCCGGCGCTGGCTTCGGGTCCGGCGGCACTGGATTTCCAGGGCAGCCCGCTGGGCATCGCCGGCGATGAGAATCTATCGGTGGATCGCGTGCTGCAACGCCTTCGCCAGAAGAACTGCGTGGTGGATGAGTTCGCTGGCTACGTGCCGAAGACCCAGTTCGACAACACGCCGTATCGCTTCAGCATGGACTCCAGCAAGAAGTTCACGGCGGATGAATTCGACGCATGGATGAAAAAGCGCGGCGTGCGTATCGCCAAGGGCGGTGGGGCAAAGGACGAAGCCGACGCTGCAACTGACGCGCCTGCCAGTGCCGACACTGCTGCGGCCAGCGACGCATCGGCCAAGCCCGCCATGGCGGCGGGCGTGGTCGAGGAATAGCGTCCCGCGGTTCTCCGCGCCGTCAGCGGTTGATCACCACCTCGCTCTTCAACGAGTTGGCAACGAAGCAGTACTTGTGCGCGCTGTGGTGGAGGCGGTCGAGACCATCGTCGTCCGGCTCCTGCCCGTCGGCAAAACTGACCACTGGATTCAGGGTGATGCGGGTGACGGCCTTGAGGCCGCCTTCGCCGCGTCCGATTTCACCGCTGGCATTGTCCTCATAACGCAGCACGCGATGGCCGAACTTGTGCGCCAGCGCCAGGAACGTGAGCATGTAGCAGGACGACAGCGCGGCAACCAGACCCTGCTCGGGGTCCACGAAATCAGGGTTGCCGCCGAAATCCGGTGACGCCGAGCCATTGAGTGACTCGCCGCCGGGAAAGATCCACTGGTGGTTACGCGGATAGTCTTCGCCCTCGTTGCCTGCGGTCCACAGGATGCGTGCGCCGTGTGCCATATCGGTTTGCCTCTCGATGAAAAGTCGGGTGGCCGGAAGTTCCGGTTTGCCGCATCCTTGCCCAGTCATGTCGCGAAGGCAATCACCCATTCGTTCACCCTCAAGGGAACCGGCACGTCGCGTGGGCGTGGCTCGGCTGATGTCCAAGCGTGGCCTGTGCTCACGCAGCGAGGCGGCAAAGCTGGTGCTGGCACGGCGGGTGCGGGTGAATGGCAGGCTCATCGATGATCCCGAACATCCCTGCGATGAGCATGCTGATCGCATCGTCGTCGATGGCGAAACCACGACGGCAGCGGAACCCGTCTACCTGATGCTGAACAAACCGCGTGGCCTGGTGTGTACGGCGCGCGATGAACGCGGTCGGGACACGGTATACCGCTGCTTCGATGGAGCGTTGCTCGGTCAGCAGCCGTTGCCATGGATCGCGCCGGTGGGGCGACTGGACAAGGCCAGCGAGGGGCTGCTGCTGTTCAGCAATGATCCGGAATGGGCGGCGCGGATTACTGATCCGGAAACCGGTCCGGACAAGACCTATCACGTGCAGATCGACACCGTGGCCGATGATGACTTGCTGTTGGCCCTGCGTGCGGGCGTGCGTGAGGATGGCGAATGGCTTGCCGCGAAGTCCGCGAGGATTCTCCGGCATGGCGGGAAGACCAGCTGGCTGGAGATCATCCTCGACGAAGGTCGCAACCGGCAGATCCGGCGGCTCGTCGATGCCTGCGGATTCAAGGTCCTGCGATTGGTCCGCGTAGCTATCGGTGAGCTGCTGCTGGGCGAGATTCCCAAGGGAGGCTGGCGCGAGCTGAATATGTGTGAAGTTCGGAAGCTGGGCGGTGACTGAAGGCCGGCTGCGGTGGCTTTCAGCCCGACCCTTGGGAAGCCGCCACCTCCTTGACTAGGCGCAGCAGCCCTTCGTCACGGCTTTGTCGCAGCCCCTCGGGGAGTCGGGTCATGTCATCGGCAGGACTGCTGGTGGCGTTCGTCATGGGAGCGTCCGCGTTCGGGCACAGCGCTGCGGTCAGTCGGATGCGCGTATCCAGACCCGGTTCGGCTTCGCCACCAGGGTCAGCGAAGCGGTCCAGCATCCTGTCGACGTGGGCGCACGCGTCGGCCTGTTGGCCCAGTTCATGGAGCGCCTGGGCTTGGATACGCAGCGCGCTTGCTTCCAGCGGGGGGTTGTTCTCGTTCAGAGCGTGCAGCATGTCGATGCCCTGCTGCGTGGATTGCAGCGCCGCGTCGCGATGCCCGGCTGCCAGCTGTGCATGGCCGAGCAGGATCAGGCCCTCGGCGACATGCAGGGACGACTCGCCCTGGGTAACGCGGAAAACGCCTAGGGCTTTCCGCATTGCCTCCTCTGCATCGCTGCTGCGGCCGGCATGCTGCAACGCCCCGGCGTAGAACTTCCAGGCCAGCCCGGTCGACTGGGCCTGCTCGCCCAACGTTCTGCGTCGGTAGTCGAGGCGGCCGCGTTGTGCTTCCACCGCCTCTTCGTGTCGCCCCAGCATGGTCCACACGCTGCCCAGGTTGCCCAGGACGGTCCAGTAGACCGGGTGGTCCCTGCCAAGCATGTGATCGAACGTGGAGAGCGCTGATGACTGCAAGGCTTCCGCTTCGATGATCCGACCCGCACGACGCATGCGGATGCCCAGTGTCGACTCGATCTCCGCGCGGTCCAGTGCCGCGTCGGGTCCTGCGTCGCGTAGCTTGTCCAATGTGGCACGCAACAGCTGTTCGGCCTCCGCGTTCTCGCCATTCGCACCGAGGAAGTATGCGAGCAGCATCGCGGTCGTCGACGGACCATTTTGCACGTTCGCGCCGGATTTCCTCCAGAACGTCGCGGCCGTTCGTAGCTCGGTGATCGCTTCGGCGTGCAGCCCGCGGTTGCCCAGGATGTTGCCGAGCGAGTGGTGGGCAATCGCCAGAGTTCGAGCACCTGCGTCCGGACCCAGCTCCTCCAGGGCCTCGCGCACCAGTTTTTCGCCTTCCTCCTGCGTTCTCAATTTGGAGGTGGAATTGGCAAGGCCGACCTTGACCCGCGCGGCGTCACGTCCCAGCCCCAAGCGCTGGTAGATCCCGAGTGCTGCCGAGAGCAGTAAGTCCGGTTCCTCGACGAGTCCGAACCCCTGTTCGGCGCGAACGAGTTCCTCCATCAGCCAGGCATCCAGTGCGCTGGATTGCTGACCATCCAGAAGACGCTGCTGGCCGAGCAGCAGCAGATCCTTTGCCGACAGCTGCTGCCCCCGGTTGCGGGCAGGGTCTGCCTGGCGGAACGTTTCCTGCAGGAAGGCCAGTGCCTGCTTCGCGCGATTGGCTTCGGTCTCGGCGCGGTCGCGCTGTTCGGCGATGGCCGCTGCCTGCCACTTCGCCTGGACCAGCCCGCCCACGAGGGTGAGCAGGGCGATCACGCCGAGTGCGCTGGCCAACGCGTGGCGACGCAGGAACAGCCTGGCCCGATAGCGCCAGCTGCCACGTCGCGCGACCACCGGCCGGTGTTGCAGATAGCGCTCGATGTCGGCGCTGAACAACTGCACGGTCTGGTAGCGCGCCGACTGGTCGGGTCGCAGCGCCTTCAGCAGGATGGCGTCCAGGTCGCCACTGAGGGTCTTGCGCAGCGTTTTCGGTGACTGTTTGCGCGCCTCGGCGATGCGTTCGCGATCACCGCGGCCAGTGCTGTGGCGCTGGAAGGCGCTGCTGGCGGCGACGGGTTGGCTGTTGAGCACGGCGGCGGCTGCTTCGGCGCCGCTGGCGCCAAGGCGATAGGGCAGGACGCCACTCAGCAGCTCGAACAGCATGACGCCCAGCGCATAGATGTCCATCACCGTGCTGGGCGGCTCGCCCCGCAATTGCTCCGGTGCTGCGTAGGCTGGCGTCATCGGGGCGATGGCAGTGCCGGTCTGGTAGGCGTTGCTGCTTTCCTCCATCAGCTTGGCCACGCCGAAATCCAGCAGCTTGACCTGGCCGTCGTTGTTGACCAGCACGTTGGATGGCTTGATGTCGCGATGCACGACCAGGCGCGCGTGGGCGTGGCTGACGGCGGCACAGACATCGAGGAACAGCTGCAGTCGCTGGGTGATGCCCAGCCGCTGGTGATCGCAGTAGTCGACCAGCGTTTCGCCATCCACGTACTCCATGGCCAGCCAGGGCTCGCCACTGGCGTCGCGTCCGCCGTCCAGCAGGCGGGCGATTCCCGGATGCTCCAGTCTGGCGAGAATCTGCCGTTCCGACTCGAAGCGGGCGATGAACTCGGGCGTGAGGTAGCCATGTCGCAGGCACTTGATGGCTGCCCGCTGGGTGAAGCCACCTTCGATACGTTCGGCCAGGTAGACATGGCCCATGCCGCCATCACCGATCGGGCGGATCAGTCGCCAGGCCCCCATGGCCTGGTTGCTGCGATCACCCGGTTCGGCCAGTGACGCGACGGCACGTTGCCAGACGCTGTCGGCATCGGCACGGTGCGTGTCGTCGTCGGTGTCGTCCTCGAGCATGGCTAGCACGCGGGCCCGCATTTCGGCATCGGGCACGTGTTCGCGCAGCCAGTCGTCGCGCTGCCCGGGCGGCAATGCGGCACAGGCTTCGCTCAGCTCCCGCAGTTGTCGCCATTGCTCAAGATCCATGGCGAGCAGTTTGCGTGAGCGTGCTACTCACGGCAATTGCCGTCGACGACGGCGTACACTGGCCGTATGGCCGAGAACGTCACCCAATTGCTGGCTGCTGCCGGGACCGATCCCGAACAGCGTGGTCGGCTTTTCCAACTGGTCTATGGCGAGCTGCAACGATTGGCGCGGCGCGAGCTTGGCGCGCGGGGACAGGACCAGACCCTGAGCACCGGTCCGCTGGTGCACGAGGCCTACATGAAGCTGTTCCCGGGTGGCGACAAGAGCTTCGAGAATCGGCGGCACTTCTTCGGGGCTGCGGCGCGCGCGATGCGCCAGGTTGCCATCGACTACGCCCGTGCGCGCCTCGCCGAGCGGCGGGGTGAAGGCAGGAAGCCACTCAACATCGACGATATCGACCCAAGCCTGATGCAGCTCGACAGCCATGCCGAGGAACTGGTGCATCTGGATGCCGCATTGACCCAGCTGGGCGAAGTCGATGCCCGCGCCCTGCAGGTGGCCGAACTGCGCTACTTTGCCGGCATGGAAGTCGCCGAGATCGCCGAGGCGCTGGCGTTGTCGGAGGCCACGATCAAGCGTGACAGCCGCTTCGCACGCGAATTCCTGGAAGCGGCGATTGCCGGTTGAGCGGCACGGCTGAGTCAGCCGGCCGCGATTTTCCTGCGTTTCATGTTGCAAAAGATTACTTGCCGCGCTGGCGGTAGCAACGTAACGTGAATGGAACCATGCAGGGCGTGCATACCCGGTATTCATGCCGAGGCGCCGATCTGCACTCATCTCGGATACTCAGGGGGCTGACGTGTCTACACCATCATCCCGGCGACCATCACGGTCGCGGGTCGTCATTGCATGCGGAGCGGCGCTGCTGGTCAGCCTGCCTGCACTGGGCGGCAGTGGTTATGCCGTACGCAACGGAACCATCGCCGGCGGCGGTGGAACCAGTGAAGCAGGCCCGTACCGCCTGATCGGCACCATCGCCGAGCCCGTGCAGGGCACGGCTTCCAGCGGCAACTACCGCATTACCGCCGGCTATCCAGCGACCATCGGCGATCCGCAGCCGGTAGAGCCGTTCATTTTCCGTGATGGCTTTGAAGATTGAACAGGGGACCAAAGACCATGATTCGCAAGCAACTGGTGCTTTCCATTTTTCTGGCCCTGGGCGTGACCCAGGCCGGCGTGCAGGCCGCACCTGCCACCGTCTCGGAGCAGCAGCTTCCTGACTTTACCTACCAGGGCCGTCTTGAAGAGAGCGGACTTCCCGCCAGCGGCAGCTACGACTTCACGTTCACGCTGTGGGATTCACTGAGCGGCGGCAGCCAGATCGGCTCGATGATCAGTGAATTCGACTATCCGGTCGTGAACGGGGTTTTCACCGTCGACCTGTTCTTTCCGGGAGCCTTTGCTGGCGAGCAGCGCTATCTCGAAGTAACCGTGAACGGCACGGTGCTGCCGCGTCAGCCGGTCGCCACGACGCCGGTGGCGCAGTACGCGATGAATGGGGTTGAAGGCCCGCAGGGTCCGGCAGGTCCGGCAGGTCCGGCAGGTGCCGATGGTGCACAGGGCGAACAAGGCCCGGCGGGTCCGAAGGGTGACAAGGGCGACACTGGCGATACCGGCCTTCAGGGTCCAGTCGGCCCGCAGGGCGAGCAAGGCCTGACCGGTGCACAGGGCGAACAAGGCCCGGCAGGTCCGAAGGGTGACAAGGGCGACACTGGCGATACCGGCCTTCAGGGTCCAGTCGGCCCGCAGGGCGAGCAAGGCCTGACCGGTGCACAGGGCGAACAAGGCCCGGCAGGTCCGAAGGGTGACAAGG
>Ga0209607_1000218_pt1 | contig 51426 bp, 35 predicted proteins | sample AD_UKC117_MetaG_FD_184413 | JGI IMG/M metagenome (GOLD analysis project Ga0209607, IMG submission 184413) | Active sludge microbial communities of municipal wastewater-treating anaerobic digesters from Hong Kong - AD_UKC117_MetaG (SPAdes)... | ecosystem: Engineered > Bioreactor > Anaerobic >... | reverse complement strand
CCGTTACCCCACCAACTGGCTAATCGGACGTAGGCTCCTCTGATAGCGCAAGGTCCGAAGATCCCCTGCTTTCCTCTCGCGAGCGTATGCGGTATTAGCCTGAGTTTCCCCAGGTTGTCCCCCACTACCAGGCAGATTCCTACGCGTTACTCACCCGTCCGCCACTCGGGTCCGAAAACCCCCGTTCGACTTGCATGTGTTAGGCATGCCGCCAGCGTTCAATCTGAGCCAGGATCAAACTCTTCAGTTTAATCTCTACTTCACTTCTCATCTCTTGCAGCAGCCTCCGCCCCCTCGGCTTCTTCCACCAAAAGAACTTCCACTGCCTCGGCTTCCTGCCCTCAGGCCCCTCTCTCAAATCCTTCACCAGTAAAAATAAAGAGCTTAAACCTCCCTGATTTTCATAACCAGGCTCCTTCCAAACCCTCAACTACGTTGATCAGCGAGGGGATGTTAAATATAACTGCTTTTAGATTCTTTTGCAAGAATCTCGAAAAACTTTCTCAGGCTTCCAAGTTCTCCTACGTTCCTTGCATCTCGAACTAATAGTTCATGCAACAGCAGTCAATACTGAAGGCGGAGCGGATTATAGGCGACAAACGGCGCAGGTCAAGCCTAATCCTAATGGTTATCGACCCACCCCCCCCACAACCAGTTCACGCAACCCCTGTTCAAAAGGCGTCTGTGATTTAAGTCCCAGCATATTCTGCAATTTCTCTGGATTCCCTTGCGAATGACGGATATCGCCGATGCGAGGAGCAGTGTACTCGACCGACGGAGCATTCGGAAATAGTTTCTGGTAAATCGCAAGTACCTGATTTAACGAAATTCCTTGACCGGTGCAAACATTGTAACGATTCGCCACTACCTGTATTTGGGTCAATGCTTCCCCGTTGGCGCGCGCCACATCTCGCACCGAGATAAAATCCCGTGTCTGTTCGCCGTCGCCGTACACGGTAACCGGTAGACCACACTGAAAACGATCGGTAAAGATGGACAATACCCCCGAATAAGGCGAACCCGGATCCTGGCGTGAACCATAAACATTGAAATAGCGCAGGCAAATCGTTTCCAGTCCATAACTGGCCGCGTAACCTAACAGCATGACCTCAGCCGCCAGCTTGGCGGCGGCGTAAGGCGATTGCGGTTGTGGAATCGCTGACTCTTGGTTAGGCAGGACGGCATGGGCTCCATACACAGCCGCTGAGGAAGCAAACACCAGGCGTTTACATTCGAATTCCAGGCATAATCGTGCGATGCAGTCAGCCGCCGCCAGGTTAAGCTGATAATTAAGCGCAGGTTCGCGGAAGCTTTCTGGAACGCTGACCAAGGCTGCCAGATGCAGTACGCCGGCGAAGCGATGTTTTTTAAACAACTTACGCATCGCCGCCTCGTCGCACACATCGGCCAGTACCCATTCGAAATCGGGTGATGATCGCGCGACTTCCAGATTTTCGAGATGGCCGGTTCGCAGGTTATCAACGCCAACCACTTGATAATTGTTCGCCAATAACCACTCAACGGAATGACTGCCAATGAAACCGGCGGCGCCGGTGACCAAAAATGTTTGTGTCATGCACACCTCTTTAAGATGTTGCGGTCAATGGATGCTTGCTGGTTTGATGCCGCCTACAATATCAGTCTTATCCACCATTAAATTATTCGCATCTTGTGACTGACCCTACTCCACTCCCGCCTCGACACTTTCTAAAACCTCGTTATTGGCCGCTGTGGCTCGGTCTGGGCACGATGAAGGTTATGGCCACATTGCCCTTCCGCTGGCAACTGGCCCTGGGCGGGCGGGTTGGCCGTTGGCTTGGGCGGATCGCACGACGGCGACGCCAAATCGCCCGTATCAATTTGGAGCAATGCTTTCCAGAGTGGTCACCTCTCCAGCGGGAGACTTGGCTGGACGCCCATTTCGCCTCCCTGGGCATCGGTCTGTTTGAAACGGCCATGGCCTGGTGGGCGCCAGATGAAAAACTGCGCGGTCTGGCGCGAGTCACGGGGGTAGAACACCTCGAGCAGGCCCTGGCCCGCGGCAAGGGCGTCATCCTACTGACCGGTCATTTTACCACCCTGGAGCTGGGCGCCCGATTTATTACCTGGCAACACGCCTTTCACGCCATGTACCGGTCACATAAGAATCCGCTCTATGAAACCGTTATGCGCCGTGAACGGCAACGGCGTTCTCGATTACCGCCGTTGCCGCATGAGGACTTGCGCGGCTTGTTGCGCGCCTTCAAGCGTGGACGAGCGGTCTGGTATGCCCCTGATCAGAACCATGGCCGGCGCAACAGCGTATTCGTCCCATTTTTTGGCATTCCCACTTGCACGATTACGGCCACCTCGCGATTGGCAGCCTTAAGCGGCGCGGCGGTGGTTCCTTACTTTCCTCGCCGTTTGCCTGCCGTAGCAGGCTATGAAGTAATTATCCTGCCCGCGCTGGAAAACTTTCCCAGCGGCGACGTTGTAGCCGATACGGCGCGAATCAACACTCTGTTGGAACAACACATTCGCCAAGCCCCCGAGCAATATCTCTGGGTCCATCGCCGTTTCAAGACCCGCCCGCCGGGCGAGTCCAGCTTCTATTCCAATTAACCCCAGGTTAATTCTACTCATGCGCTATCGCGCCGATCTACCCGCCGACCCTGCCATTCGCCGCATTCTGGTCATTAAATGGAGCGCCATGGGCGATGTCATTCTGGCAACCGCCTTGTTCGAGGATATCGCGCAGGCTTTTCCTGGACGGGAGCTTCATCTTAATACGCTGCCAACCTGGCAGGGGTTGTTTGCTGAGGATATGCGATTCCAACACATTCTGGCCATCGATCTGCGCGACCCCAGCCAACAGGTTACCGCCTTCCGTGAGTGGCTAAGGCATGTCCGCAGCCAGCATTATGATTTAGTGATCGATTTACAATGCAATGATCGCTCCCGATTGTTACTCAGTCTATTATGGCTCAGTGGCTACCGGATTCCCTACCGCCTGGGTAATCGACAACAATTTCCCTATAACATCGCGCCTGCTGAATTACCTAAGCCAGCGCATACGATTGATCGTGGCCGCGCTGCTTTATGGGCGGGAAATATCCCGGCGACTACCCCAAGGCCCGTGCTGCATGTTTCCGACAGCCATTACGCCCGCGCCAGGGAATTGATGGCAGTAAACAACTTGATGCCTGATCAATTCGCGGTTTTCCTGCCGGGATGCAACGCCAACGGTTACCTCAAGCGTTGGGGCGCTGCCCGCTATGCAGCGCTGGCGAACCGTCTTCATCAAGCCGGTCTGGCACGTATTGCACTGATCGGCGGCCCGGATGAGGCCGAGGAATGCCAGCGCATTGCCCAAGCTTGCGGTCCTTGGTTGATTAATTTGTGCGGACAAACCGCGATTCTCGATATTCCGCCACTTTGTGAACCAGCGCGCTTTATCGTGGCTAACGACACTGGCGTCGCGCACCTAGCTGCGGCGACGGCGACGCTGATGCTAGTGTTGTGCGGCCCTACTGACCCTCGCCGGGTCAAGCCTTTGGGCGACAACGTTGTTACCCTGCAGGCAGACCTCCCTTGCATCAACTGCTACCGTAAAACCTGTTCACATCAGAGTTGTATGGCAATGCTAACGCCATCATTTATTTTTAAATATTTACAAAGGCTTGTCCATTAATAGTTGGCTACAAATTCCTTTTTACCGGACTGACCGACTGCTATCGTCTCGCAGCCTGATAAGCTTACATGCCGACCGCGCCTTTCACGATGGTCAGCTTCGTCCGATAGGCATTCAACACCCATTTCCTCAAAAAAATTATCGTATACTTAGCTCAAGGCCCAATTTTGACAGGTTCAAGAATCCATAGTATGAAACTCTTTGTAATTTCTGTTTCCATCTAAAAATCGCCTGAACCCTTGATTAAAAACAATCCACAAAATACGACCATGCTGCTGTTTTATCGAAAATTGATTCGACGGTTGTTCTGGCTGGCCGCCCTAATTGCGGGATCCGTGTGGGCGCTGGATCAGGCGCAGGTAACGGTCGGCCCAGCGATTTTTCAAGTGGAAGTCGCGCAAACGCCGCAGGATCGCCAGCGCGGGCTAATGTTTCGCCGGGGGCTGCCGCGCGAGCAGGGAATGTTGTTCGTTCAACCTCCGGGGCCGGCGGTCTTCTGGATGAAAAATACTTATATTTCCCTCGACTTGTTGTATTTCGATTCTGACCGGCGACTGCTGCAAATTCTGGCCGATGTTCCACCCTGCGTAACGCCCGATTGCCCCATTTACCCTAGCGAAACTGCGACGGTGCGTTATATCCTGGAAATCAACGCCGGTGAAGCGGCCCGGCGCGGCATCCAGATCGGCGACCGGTTGCAAGTGACGCCGGAATCCAGCCTCCACATCTCTCCCAGCCGTACCCTGTCACGTCATGAAATTCCGCAAACTGACCATCGAGAACTACAAATCCTTTCCAATTCTCCACCAAGATTAATTTCCCATTGGTGAATCAGTAACTTGTCGGCAGTTTCTCAAAAAGTATCGAAGACTCTAATTTTTGACAAAAAACCCCGCTGGCGCGGGGCTGGGCGTAATCACTCAACCGCGTGTCTGATCAGTCATCGCCGGACATGACGCCCAGGATTTGCAGCAGGCTGAGGAACAGGTTGAAAATCGTGATGTACAGCGTGACGGTGGCCATGATGTAGTTGGTTTCGCCACCGTGGATGATTTCGCTGGTCTGCCAGAGAATCATTCCAGACATCAACAGGATGAACATCCCGGAGACTGCCAGCGACAGTGCCGGAATGCTGAACAGCATCGCGCCCAGGCTCGCCAGAAACGCGACCAGGATGCCGACCATCAGGAACCCGCCCATAAAACTGAAATCCTTACGACTGACGACCGCATAACCTGACAGGGCCAGGAAGATGACGCCGGTGCCGCCCAAGGCGGTCATGACCACCTGCGAACCATTGGGCAAGCTCAAGTAAGCGTTCAGGATCGGACCCAGGGTGTAACCGAGGAATCCGGTCAGGGCAAAGACTGCCGCCAGTCCCCAAATGCTATTACGCAGGTGGGTAACGACAAACAACAAGCCGAAGTAGCCGCCCAGGGTGATCAGCCAGTGCAAGGGCGCAGCGTTCGTGGCCATGGCGATGCCCGCTGTCAGGCCGCTGAACAGCAGCGTCATCGACAACAGTAAATAGGTGTTGCGCAGCACCTTGTTGCCGACCGCCGCTTGTTCCTGCGTCAGGGTAATGGGGGCCTTGGTCAGTATGTCTCTCTGCGTCATGATGGGAAGAACCTCCTCAGGTTTGTAAACTGCCCTTATTGACCATACAAAAGCGCCAGCGGTTCATTCGCGATCCGCGCGCCAAGGGGATAAGACGTTTTTTATCATAAAAAACGGCTGGATCGTCAACCCGATTCGGTGCATTCAGAGCCGCCCGCCGCGTTTAAGCTCCAGGTACTGATTGACCATCGCCGCTGGCAAATGCTGGGGCGATGCGTCCAGGACGATGCTCCCCAGATGCCGAAGTTCCTGCTGTACGCGCTCCCGCAGCAACAAATAATGGCAGACTGTTGCGTACAGCTGAGCTTGGGGTAAGTCGTGAATGGGTTGCGCCAGCCATTCGTCAAGGATCGGCTCGCGCAGATTGGCGATCAACACCAGATGGCGGCGGCTTAACAGCGCGACAGCGGAACGCAGATCGTCCTGATCTTCGTCGCGCAGGTTAGTCAGCAGGACAATCAATGCTCGTTTGCGCTGTCGGGTCAGGGTCAGCTGCGCGGCTTCGGCGTAATCGGGGGGTTCCAGGGTCGGTTGCAAATCGTAGATACCGTTAATCAGTGGGGTCAGCGTTCCCGGGCCGGGGCGCGGCATCAACCAGCGTCGTTCGCCGCCAAAACTTTGTACGCCCACTGCATCGCCTTGGCGCAGAGCCACATAGGCCAAAAGAATCAGTGCATTAAGCGCATGATCGAAATGGCTGAGAGCGTCGTCTTGAGCGCGCATCCGTCGCCCGCAGTCGAGCAGGAACAGTACGGTTTGGTTGCGTTCGTCCTGATAGTCCCGGGCGATGGGTTTACGGGTGCGTGCAGTTGCTTTCCAATCAATCTGCCGCAAACTGTCGCCGATGCGGTATTCACGCAATTGCAGAAAGGTTTGACCTTCGCCACGCCGCCGCCGGCGGCGAATGCCCAGCAGCGCTTCCTGTTGATCCGAGGTCAGCCGGATGTACTGGACTATTGCGGCAAAGTCCGGGTAAACGCGCACGATCGCTGGTTCCCCCAACCGGTCATCCCGCCGCCATAACCCGCACGGCGATTCCAGCCAGGCTTGCACCGGCGCGAAGGCCCATGCGCCGCGCACGACGGGGCGCAGTCGGTAGCAGACTTCCACCCAACCCCCTGGCTTGACGGTCACCCGTTGCGGCAGGTCAGCGCAATCAGCGGCGGCGGTCGGATAGTGATCGAACACGGTCAGGGTCACGGGCTGTTGTTGTGCGTTGGTAATGCGCAAACGCACCGTTTGCCACGCGCCTAGCGGCAGCGCCGGCAGGATCTGACGTTCGACCTGTAGTGGGGGACGGATGCATAGCGCAAAGGCATCCCGGACGGCAACGGCCAGTAACCAACCCCCTGCCAACAGCCAGTAGGCCAGCCACTCGGGTCTGAACGATAGCGCCAGACCGAGCAGGGTCCAGCTCGTCAGCCAAGGTAAAAAAAGTGGAGTAGGACTCAGGGAAAAACGCATGGAATCGTCTGGAACGCGGGACTCTGTTACGTTCAAAAGGCATGACTTATAGAGTAGTGCATAATTTTGCACCCACCAAGAATACTCATTGACCGGATTATCATGCCCTCTAAATAGGTCAGGATTTGAGAATCCGCCAAGAGGTCGCTGTTCCCAAGCTCAACCGCCTCTAAGAAGGCTCATTAAGCACGGATACTGAGGGACACTGCCGAAAAACGTGGATGGTTTTTCATGTCAGCAGCGCCACCGCCTTAATCTGCACCCACAGGGGCTTGCCAGGAACAACACTCAAGTGATCCAGTGAGCGGCGGGTGATGCGGGCGATGAGCGGCGTACCGTCGGCATTCAATCGAACCAGCACATGCGCTGGCGTATCAGCGTCGGCAATCTCGGTGACCGTGGCCGGCAACAGATTGACGATGCTGGTCCCTTCGGCGCGGGTCAACGCCAAACTAACATCGCGGGCATGGACGCGGAAGCGCAGCTTATACCCTATGGTTTCCCGCCGTCGCGCTACAAAGATGCTGCCGCCGGGAAAATCCAGCCGGGTCAGGTAATAGCGTTCATCATGCTCCGCGACCACCGCTTCGATGACGACCCCGGCGTCTTCGGTGAACGCCGTAGGCAAATCCAGGCGCGCCAGGGTTTCGCGCAGACCGCCTGCAGCTACGGCGCGACCTTCGGTCAGCAACACGACGTAATCGGCCAGCCGCGCCACCTCGTCCGGCAAGTGGCTGACATAGCACACCGGGATTTTCAACTCGTCGTGCAGACGCTCGAGATAAGGCAGGATTTCAGTTTTGCGTTTCAGATCCAACGCCGCCAACGGCTCGTCCATCAACAACAGTTCCGGGCTGGTCGCTAATGCCCGGGCGATAGCCACTCGTTGACGTTCCCCGCCAGAAAGCCGGTCAGGCATTCGGTCCAGCAAATAGCCAATGCCGAGCAACTCCACCGCATGGTCGAGCGACACCTTGTGCCCGCTGTTCACCCGCTTGCGTCCATAGTCGAGATTGTTCCGAACGGACAGATGCGGAAACAAACTGGCTTCCTGAAACACATAACCTAATGGGCGTTGATGCGTGGGCCGGAAAATGCCGCGCGCACTGTCCTGCCAGACCGCACCCTTGAACCGTAGAAATCCATGTCCGTGCTGTTCTAGTCCGGCCAGGCAACGTAATAAGGTCGTTTTGCCTGAACCGGAATGGCCAAATAGCGCGGTTACCCCGCGACCGGGTAGTTCAAGATCGACGTCCAGGGTAAAGCCCGGCCAGATCACCTGAAAACGGGCCTGGATGATCGAGTCGGGGGTTATTTCCAAGTGTGCGTTCCCTTGCGGGAATACAGCGCCAGCAGCACAAAGAAGCTAAACAGCAACATGCCGCCCGCCAGCAGATGGGCCTCAGCGTATTCCAGCGCCTCGACGTGATCGTAGATTTGCACCGACACTACCCGAGTCTTCTCCGGGATGTTGCCGCCAATCATCAGCACCACGCCGAATTCCCCGACGGTGTGGGCAAAGCCGAGAATCGCGGCGGTAATGAAGCCAGGCTTGGCCAGCGGTAAAACGACCGTGAAGAAGGCATCCCAGGGACTGGCACGCAGGGTCGCCGCCACTTCCAGCGGTCGGACGCCAATCGCCTCGAATGCCTGTTGCAGGGGTTGCACGACAAAAGGCATCGAATAAAACACGGAGGCCACCACCAACCCGGCGAAGGTGAAGGGCAGAACGCCCCAGCCCAGGAGCTGGGTAAGCTGACCAACCGGCCCGTGCGGTCCCAGGGCGATCAGCAGGTAAAACCCAAGGACGGTCGGCGGCAGCACCAGCGGTAAGGCCACTACCGCGCCAATCACACCTTTCCATTTTGAACCAGTGCGGGCCAGCCACCAGGCGATGGGCGTCCCCACGATCAGCAGAATCATGGTCGTTATAGTGGCCAGCTTGAGCGTCAGCCAGACTGCCGCCAAATCAACGTCGCTCAGCACGCGCGGCGTTCCTCAAAGCCCGTAACCATAAGATTCGATAATAGCTTTGACCTTTTCACTCTTGAGATAATCAACCAGCACCTGCGCCGCCGGCTGATCCTGGCCCTTGGCGAGAATCACCGCATCCTGGCGGATTGGCTCATGCAAGTCGGCAGGGACGATCCAGGTGGAACCGCCGGTCAACTGCCCATCAACTATCACTTGCGATAGAGCAATAAAGCCTAATTCGGCATTGCCAGTGAAGATAAATTGATAGGTCTGCGAGACATTTTCGCCCGTCACCAATTTGGACTGGAGCGCGTCGAACAGACCTAGTTTCGTCAGCGTGGCGATTGCCGCCGCGCCGTAAGGAGCCGTCTTGGGGTTAGTAATGGCTAGATACTTGAAATCGCCTTTTTTCAACACCTTGCCCTGATCATCGACAAAATCCGGCTTGGCCGACCACAACACCAGTGTTCCAATAGCGTAGGTGAAGCGGCTGCCGGGAACGGTATCACCTTCGGCTTCCAGTTTGGCCGGGGTTTTGTCATCAGCAGCGAGGAAAACCTGGAACGGCGCGCCGTTTTTGATCTGCGCGTAGAGCTTGCCGGTCGCGCCAAAAGACAGCAGCGCCTGGTGTCCGGTGTCTTTTTCAAATTCAACGGCGATTTTCTGCATCGGCGCAGTGAAATTGGCCGCGACTGCGACTTGGACTTGAGCAGCTTGGGTCGCCAGGCTAGAAACGGTAAGCGCCCAGCCTATCAGTAAGCGGGTAATACGTGCTTTCATTATCAGAATGACTCCCAGGTCACGGTGACAGTCGATTTTCGCTATCACTTATTCAAGCGCCGCGCCAAGAGTGAATATTGATTAACTAATTGTAAAAAATTGCATTTATTTCGGATGTTGCTTGAGGGATAAAGGACATGAATGATAAATACCGTAGTTTGGCTGATTGATGACAATTCCATAGTGGAGTTCAGGCCGGTTTCTGAATCATTCCGGCCAGCCGTTTTCACTCACCAACTCACTGAGCAGCTGGCGTTGCGCCCAGCCTTCCTGTTCCAACATGGGTTTTTCGTAGAACTGCTCGACCGGTCCCAGACACAGCACGGCTACGGGCCGCGCGCCCAGCGGCATTCCCAGCAACCTGGCCAGCGCATCCGGGTCAAACAGCGACACCCAGCCCATACCCAGTCCCTCGGCCCGCGCCGCCAGCCACAGGTTTTGAATCGCGCAAGCGGCGGAGGCCAGATCCATCTCCGGTAAGGTACGCCGGCCAAAGATATGACGCTCACGTCCATCCATCAACGCCGCCACCAACACTTCCGCGCAGTCCAGTACGCCTTCCACTTTCAGGCGCATAAATTCATCCTCACGCTCGCCCATAGCTTGAGCGGTGCGGATGCGTTCGGCTTCGACCAGAGCGTGAATGGCGCGGCGCAAAGCAGTATCGGTTACACGGATAAAACGCCAAGGTTGCATGAAACCGACGCTGGGCGCGCAGTGGGCCGCCGCCAGCAGGCGTTGCAGTTGTTCTTTCGGGACCTGACCCGGACGGAAATGGCGCATGTCGCGGCGCAAGGCAATGGCTTTGTACACGGCGTCGATTTCGGCCTCGCTGAAGCGGTGGGTCAAATTGAGCATTGGATCGTTGCTCATCTTGGAAAAGGTTTTAACCGTGTTGGTCATGGGTGCGAAAAACCTTGCTGACTTCAGAAAACCAGATTGTAGCCGTACTGCTGTGAGTTAGCCCTTTCGATTTAGCCGCTCACCACCTATCAGTTCTTCATCGCGGACAGATCGATAGCTTGCAGCTCGTAACTCGTAGCCTGGATGAAGCGTAGCGGAATCCAGGCTACAACATCTACAACCGCCTGTGATGCGGAACTGATAGGTGGTGATGATTTAGCCGATTTTCCATTTACCAGGCGGACGTCGTGACATAAAATGAATAGTTTATTTTCGCTCAGTCTTGAGGCCCCGCCATGCGTATTGTTCAAGAAGCCCTGACTTTCGATGATGTTTTGCTCCTCCCCGCTTATTCCGAGGTGCTGCCCAATGAAGTGAGCCTCAAGACCCAGTTGACGCGCGCAATCACTCTGAACATTCCGCTGGTATCGGCGGCGATGGACACCGTTACCGAGTCGCGCTTAGCGATCGCTCTAGCGCAGGAAGGTGGGATCGGTATTATCCACAAGAACATGCCCGTTGAAAAACAGGCCCAGGAAGTTCGGCGCGTCAAGAAATATGAAACCGGCGTGATCAATGATCCCATTGTCACCGGCCCCAGCGCCAACATTCGCGAGGTGCTGGCCCTGACCCGCGCCCATCATATCTCCGGAGTACCCGTCGTCGATGGCGAGGATCTGGTCGGTATTGTGACCAGTCGCGACTTGCGTTTTGAGCACAACTTGGATGCCCCGGTCAGCGCCATCATGACCCCTAGGGAGCGGTTGGTCACGGTGCGCGAAGGCGCTGGGCGCGAAGAAATTATTGCGTTGCTGCACAAACATCGCATCGAGAAGGTGCTGGTGGTCAACAACCGCTTCCAACTACGCGGCATGATCACCGTCAAGGACATTCAGAAATCCAGCGATTTCCCCCTCGCCTGCAAAGACGAATGGGGACGATTGCGGGTGGGCGCAGCGGTCGGCACCGGGGGGGACACTGACGAACGGGTAGCGGCACTGGTTGGGGCCGGAGCCGATGTGCTGGTGGTGGACACCGCACATGGTCATTCCCGCAATGTGCTCAATCGGGTGCGCTGGATCAAAAAGCATCACCCAGATATTCAAGTCATTGGCGGCAATATCGCCACCGCCGCCGCCGCCCGCGATCTGGTGGAAGCTGGAGCTGACGCGGTGAAGGTCGGGATTGGCCCGGGGTCAATTTGCACCACCCGCATTATCGCTGGCGTCGGCGTCCCACAGATCAGCGCTGTGTCCAACGTGGCCGAAGCCTTGCATGACTGTGATGTGCCGGTCGTTGCCGACGGCGGAGTGCGCTACTCCGGCGACCTGGCTAAAGCGATGGCTGCCGGGGCGCATTCGGTGATGATCGGTAGTCTGTTCGCTGGCACTGAGGAAGCGCCGGGCGAGGTAGAGCTGTATCAGGGCCGGTCCTACAAATCCTACCGAGGCATGGGGTCCATTGGCGCAATGACCCAGCAACACGGCTCCAGTGACCGCTATTTCCAGGAAGGCAGCGCGGTGGAAAAACTGGTTCCCGAGGGCATCGAAGGCCGGGTACCCTACAAGGGCAGCGTACTGGCGATTATTAATCAGCTCATGGGCGGCCTGCGTTCGAGCATGGGTTATGTCGGTTGCCGGGATATTCCCGAAATGCGCACCAAACCGGCCTTTACTCGGGTCACTTCGGCGGGAATGCGTGAAAGTCATGTCCATGACGTATCCATCACCAAGGAAGCCCCCAATTACCGGGTTGACTGAACATGACCACTCGCGACATTCATCTCGACCGTATTCTAATCCTGGACTTCGGTTCCCAGTACACCCAGTTGATTGCTCGCCGGGTGCGAGAAATCGGCGTCTATTGCGAAATTCATCCTTGGGACGCCGATCCGGAGGCGCTGTATGCCTTTCATCCCCAGGGCGTCATCCTGTCCGGCGGCCCGGAATCGACTACAATGGCCCACGGACCGCGCCTGCCGTCCATCGTGTTCGATATGGATGCGCCGCTGCTGGGCATCTGCTACGGGATGCAGGCTATGGCCTTGCAACTCGGCGGTCAGGTCGAGGCGTCCGATCATCAGGAGTTCGGCTACGCTCAGGTGCGCGCCCACGCCCATTCGGCACTGTTGCGCGCGATCGAGGATCACGCCAGCCCGGAAGGCTACGGCCTGCTGGACGTATGGATGAGCCACGGCGACCGGGTGACCGAATTGCCTGACGGTTTCGTGTGCATCGCCAGCACGACGACGTGCCCTATCGCAGGCATGGCTCACGACAAAAAACGCTGGTACGGCGTCCAGTTCCACCCTGAAGTCACCCACACCCGCCAGGGCGAGCGCATCCTGCGCCGGTTCGTGCTGGATATTTGCGGTTGCGAGCCGCTGTGGACCACCGGCAATATCATCGAAGACAGCATCACCGCGATCCGTTCTCAGGTGGGAAACGATGAAGTGTTGCTGGGCCTGTCCGGCGGCGTGGATTCCTCGGTAGTGGCGGCGCTGTTGCATCGGGCGATTGGCGCGCAATTGACTTGCGTGTTCGTGGATACCGGACTGCTGCGCTTGCATGAAGGCGACCAGGTGATGACGACATTCGGGCAACATCTGGGCGTGCGCGTGATCCGGGTGGATGCCGAAGAGCGGTTCCTGGATCTGCTGGCTGGCGTGACCGATCCCGAGCAGAAGCGCAAGATCATCGGCGGATTGTTCGTGCAAATCTTTGAGGAAGAAGCAGCTAAGCTGCAAAACGTGCAATGGCTGGCTCAGGGCACCATTTACCCCGATGTGATCGAATCGGCGGGCGCGAAAACTGGCAAGGCGCATGTGATCAAATCCCACCACAATGTCGGCGGCTTGCCGGCCATGATGCGCCTCAAGCTGGTAGAGCCGTTGCGGGAACTGTTCAAGGACGAGGTGCGCCGGTTGGGGGTAGAGTTGGGTCTTCCCTCCGAAATGGTCTACCGTCATCCCTTTCCCGGTCCTGGCCTGGGTGTGCGAATTCTCGGCGAAGTGCGCAAGGAGTACGCCGACCTGTTGCGCCGCGCCGACCACATCTTCATCGAGGAGTTGCGGCAGGCGGAACTGTATGACCAGACCAGTCAGGCGTTTGTCGTGTTCCTGCCGGTCAAGTCAGTTGGCGTCATGGGAGATGGGCGGCGTTATGACTACGTAGTCGCCTTGCGCGCGGTGGAAACCGTGGATTTCATGACCGCCCGCTGGGCGCATTTGCCTTATGCGTTCCTGGATCGGGTCTCGCGGCGCATCATTAACGAGGTGCGCGGTATCTCCCGGGTGGTCTATGACGTGTCCGGCAAGCCCCCGGCGACCATTGAATGGGAATAATGAGGCCATGACCGGGCCGCCTGCACTGGACGGCGTACGGGACTATTACTGGATGAGCCGGGCGCTGGACCGGGCGCGGAACGCGGCGGCGATGGGCGAAGTGCCGGTCGGCGCGATTTTAGTGCGCGATGGCGAATGCCTCGGCGAGGGCTGGAACCAGTCCATCGGCGCCTGCGATCCTACTGCTCACGCCGAAATTATGGCCATGCGGGCGGCGGCGGCGCGGATCGGCAATTACCGGCTGGTGAACAGCACGCTTTATGTCACCCTGGAGCCGTGTCCGATGTGCGCGGGGGCGATGATTCATGCCCGCATCGCCCGGCTGGTGTTCGGCGCTGCCGATCCCCGCGCCGGCGCCGCTGGAACCGTGTGCAATCTTCTGCAAACTGATTTTCTCAATCACCGCGTTGATATCATGGGCGGCGTGTTCGCCAGGGAGTGCGGGACCGTATTGCGGGAATTCTTCCGCGCCCGGCGGGAAAAAGCTGAAAAATAGACCTGTTCCAAAATAGTAATGCGATTCCAGATCACTCGGTAGGTTTAACGTGCAAGGTGGATAAGGCATTTGACCGACCACCTAATCGATGTGCGACGCTCTCATGCACGGACAGGAGGGCAGGCACGAAAAACAACACCAGAATCGTTGAGAAAGCTAGCCCGAAGGAGATGGATGTAGCCATCGGGATCAAAAACTGCGCCTGCAACGACTTCTCGAACAGCAGTGGCGTCAACCCGGCAATCGTCGTCAGCGAAGTGAGCAACACCGCCCGCAGGCGTTGGCAGGCCGCTTCAACCAGCGCTTCCCGAACCGCCAGACCTTTGGCGCGTAACTGTTGGTAAAACGTGACCAGGATAATCGAATCGTTAACCACAATGCCCGATAGACCAAACAGGCCAAACAGCGATAAAACCGTCAAATCGATATTCATGACCCAATGGCCGACAATCGCCCCGACAATCCCGAAGGGAATCGCGGTCATCACCACCAGTGGCCAGCCATAAGACGCGAACACCCAGGCCAGAATCAGATAGATGAAAGCGAAGGCGAACAGAGCGCCGCGTCGCATGTCCGATAGGGTCTCCTGCTGATCCGCGCTGCGGCCTTCCAGCGAATAGTTGATGCCATAGCGCTGTCGTAAATCCTGGAGCACCCCCTGCTCCAACGCAGCAATGACCTCCCCCTGTTTAACCGTTGTCGTATCGACATCCGCAGAAACCTGCACCGCTAACTTGCCCTCAGCGTGACGCACCGCCTCGAAGCCGCGCCGCGCTTGCAGATTCACCACATTGTTTAACGGAACGGACTCGCCATTGGGTAACAACACATTGAAACGCTCCAGACCGATGAGATTATCGCGCTCGGCGTCGGGCAACATCACCCGCACTTCCACCTCATCATCGCCATCCTGGAAAATTTGCACCAATTGGCCATCAAACGCTGCCCGCAATTGACGACCGATCATGTCCACCGTCAAACCCAGGGCCTCGCCCGCTGGCGTTAAACGGTAGATCAATTGCTCCTTGCCGTATGGCATATCGTCCTCGATAGCCGAGACGCCCCGGATGGTGAAGAGCGTTTGGGCCAGTTCGTTGGCGGCGGCCTTGAGCTGATCAACATTTTCCCCCATCAGGCGAATATCGACATCCCGGCCCGGCGGACCGGAAGTGCGAGAGAACAAGGTGAAATTCTCAATGCCGGCAGGTAATTGCACCTTCGCGCGCCAAGTCTTAATGAAGTCGTTGATCCGCACCTCGCGTGTATCGGGCTGGGTTAATTCGATCAGCATGGAAGCGTGTTGATCGCCTTGCAAGCTGCCCGCGCTGGCTAACTGGCCCTGGCCGTACCGGGTTTGCGCGGCCACCACCAAATTTCCACCTAATTCCTGTTCAGTCGCCCACAGCGCCGCGTTCACCTGATCCATGAAGGCCCGCACTCGCTGCGGCGGCGTACCCGCGACAAAGCTGGCGTTAGCGTTAAGCCTCGTCCCCTCCGGTGTCGGAAAGAAATTGAAACCGAGCCGGCCGCCAGCCAGCAACCCGGCTGCCAGAATCAGCACGGCAACCGCCCCGGCCAAAGTCGTCCAGCGATGATCCACTGCCAGCGTGACCAGTGGCCGAAACCATTGATCGCGGAAGTGGTTGAAACCCGCATCCAATCGCTGACGCAACGGACTCGGCTCGGCGTGATGCAAACGATGAAAGCTATGACGCAGATGGCCGGGCAGCACGTAAAAGCTCTCGACCAGCGAGGCTAGGATCACGCAGACAATGACCAGCGGAATATCGCGAAGAATATTGCCAATCGGCCCACCCACCAGCATCAGTGGCAGAAAGGCGGCGATGGTGGTCAGGGAAGACGCCATGACCGGCGCCAACATACGCCGGGCGCCTCCTTCAGCCGATTCCAACGAGCGCTCGCCAGTCTGATAGTGCGTCAACGCATCCTCGCCGACCACAATGGCGTCGTCAACGATAATGCCTAGGGCCATGATCAAGGCAAACAGGCTGATCATATTAATGCTGCCGCCCACAGCGTACAGCACGCCCAGCGTGGCCATGAACGATACCGGGATGCCCAGCGCTACCCACCAGGCGACGCGACCATTGAGGAACAGGAACAGAATAGCCACAACCAGCGCCAGACCGCTGCCGCCATTTTTGACCAGCAGGAAAATACGGTCCTTGATAAGTCGCCAGGATTCGTCGAAAACCGTCAATTCAACGCCCGCCGGGAGCTGAGGCCGGGTTTCCGCCAGCCAGTCTTCCAGTATCCGGGCGGATTTAAGAGAGTCAGCCGTTTCCGTGCGCTGCAAGCGTAATTCCACCGCTGGACGGCCATGAAAACTCAGCCATACCTCGCCGTTCCGGGGACGCCGTTCGATCGTCGCGACATCGCCCAAGGTTACCAGCGCCCCCTCCCGCGCGGTTTTCAACGGCAGCGTGGTAAAAGCCGCTTCATCACGGCGCTGATCCAGACTGCGCAACTGGCGAGCGACATCGTTGCGGCCTACCGTGCCCGCTGGCAGATCGCGACTCAATTCTCCCACCCGCTCAGCTATTTGGGGAAGTGACAAACCCAACTCCTGTAGGGCGGCGGTCGGCACTTGAATCGCGATTTCCTCTTCGGGCAAGCCGGTGATATCCACCCGGGCAATCCCCCGCGCCAGCAACTCTCGCTCGTAGCGCCGCGCAAGGTGGCGCAGTTCGGTGCGGTCGCTGGGGCCGGAAATCACCACCCGGGCGATGGAGTCGTAACGAATCACCCGAACGATTTCAGGTTTCTCGGCAGTGGCGGGTAAATTACGCACCTGATCCACCGCCTGCTTGACATCATCCAGGGCCTGGCCAATGTCACTGCCTTCTTCGAATTCCAGGCTCAGCGAAGCAATACCGTTGGACGAAGTTGAGGTCAGATTCTTCAATCCATCCAGATAGCGCAACTCTCGTTCCAGAGGATGCGTGATCGATTCCTCAACATCCTCGGCGGCGGCGCCGGTCCACACCACCCGCACGGTGACCCGGTCAAGGGCGAAGTTGGGGAAAAATTGGGTATTGAGCTTGGCCAGCGCCCATACGCCTGCCAGAATCATCATGACCATCAGCAGATTGGCGGCGACCTTGTGCTGAGCGAAGATGCCAATCAGGTCATTTTTGTGGCTGAAGGGCATGGGTTTACTCTCTCACCTCGACTTTGAGACCGGTGATGGCGTTGGGCAACTGAGTGGTGATAACGCGGTCGCCCGCTCTTAAATCCGGGCTACGCGCCAGCACTTGCGCCTGACCCGCAGCATTGCGCTGTTCGCCAACGCGCTCAACGTTCACAGCAGCCATGCGGCCATTTTCCAGACGGTAAATACGATCCAGGCCATACAGCGCCTCAAACGGCAGCGCCACCACACCCTCTTCCGGCGGCAAATTCATCTGCAGCGTCAGCACTCGACCGGGCGTCAACCATTGGGCACCGCTGGCGATCCGAAACAGCGCATCCAGTCCACCGCTATTTTGGCTGGCTTCCCCACCCAGGCGATCCAATTGAGCAGTGATCGACTGACCGCCCACGGTGGCTATTGCAGACAGCGACTGATTTTCCGCCAGGGCGGTGCGCACAGCCGGCAAAGCGCGGAACGGAATTTGGGCGCGAATCTCCAGGTCGCCCAGGGGGTACATTTCCAGCAATAGGTCGCCTGGCCGCACTCGATCACCTGGCGCAACCGGCGCCTGGACCACGCGACCGGCAAAGGGCGCGGTGATCCTGGCGCGGGTCAGATCCAGTCGCGCCTGATCCCGCAGCGCCTCGGCGCGCGCGCGACGCGCCTGAAGCTGTGCCAGCCGCGCGGTGTGATCATCAACTTCCAATTGGCGGGCGTTCAACGCCAGCGCCTGTTTCTCCACCGCCTGAAAGGCTTCATCCAGCGCCGATTCGGAAATCATCTTGCGGGTATTGAGATTCTGCGCGCGTGTTACTGCCCGTTTCGCTAACTCCAACAAGGCTTCCTCCCGCTTGAGCGCGTCCTGGTTCGCCGCGTAGCGCGCCTGTTCGCTGGCGATCTGGGCCTCGATTTCGCGTAGATCCGCTTCACGCTGGCGCAGGCTTAACGCTAAATCGCGTTCATCCAGGATCACTAGAGGAGCATCAGCGGCAACGGTCTGGCCTTCGCGGACTTCGACGTGCGCCACGTCGGCAGTCACCGCGGCGCGGATTTCCGCTTGCTTTGGGGCTTCAACCACGCCATAGAGCAGCAGATTGGGAGTTAAACGCCCAGGCGCTACCTTGATCGCACTGACTCTCCAGGATTTTTCTTGAGCGGCAACTGGTGGCGTCACTGCACGGGTCGCCTTGAGCAGCGTGAAGCCGACAATGGCCAGACCCAGGACGGCGAGTGGGAGACCGGCTTTTAGCAACCATATCCGGTAGGGTGAACGGGGAGAAGCAGCGGTTTCAGCCATGGAAAACTCAGTGTGGCGCGGGTTTTTATTCCGCAATGATAAGTGATCGCCAATGCGCGATCACGCTGGCATAAGACCATAATCCTGCCAAGCAGTGCCGGGTGGCATATAATTCCTCCGATGTGATGGACGGAATGACCCTCGGATATCCCGGATTCGATCATACAAACACCAGTGGTGTACTTAATGAGCAAATTTGTTGAGTGGTCTGATGAGCTGAGTGTCGGCATCGAAGAGATCGATGCTCAACACAAGGTGCTTGTGGATTTATTGAACGAGATCCATGAAGCGATACAGCAGGGACGAACGGTGCAAGCGACCAAGGGCATTATTGATCGGCTTGGCGAGTATACGCGCGTTCACTTTGCTGTTGAGGAAAGCCTAATGCGCATTCTGCACTATCCAGATTATGAGCGACATAAGGAAGAGCATGATAAGCTGATTGCTCAATTGGCGGATGTGCATGCCAAATGGGAGAAAGGCAAGGGCGCGGTTGGTATTGAGCTGACTCATTTTCTCAAGAATTGGCTGACCGAACACATCATGGAAGGGGATAAGCGCTACACCGCTCATTTTCTGGCGCAAGGCATCCGGCCAGAACTGTCGAAAGGTTCATGGGCAAAGCGGTTCTGGCGTTCACTGAGCGGAGGTTAAGCACCGAACCGCCGTTATCGAACCGCCTTTGAGCAGTGGTCAAAAAACCGAGCAACTATCAGACCATTACCCAGTAACGTCCGGGCTTTCTGTTTCCGGGGAATCCATCATGCCTAGAGCAAGAAGCGAGGATCAAGCGCTTGGATTGCATTCTAAGCCGCTTAATCCCTTTAAAGCTTCGGATAACTTCGATGACTTTTCAGCTCTCTGGTTCGATCTGTATAAATGCAGCGAGGTATTTTGGTAATGGTTAAATTTATCGAGTGGTCGAATGCGCTCAGCGTGGGCATTGAAGAAATCGATGCTCAACATAAGGTGCTGGTAGACCTGCTCAACCAGGTCCATGAGGCGATTCAGCAGCGGCACGGCGTAGAGGTCACTAACGAAATTGTCGAACAGCTTGGCGAATACACCCGGATTCATTTCGCAGTTGAAGAGAGTCTGATGCGGATTTTGCACTATTCTGAATATGAACGCCATAAGGACGAGCATGACCGGCTGATCGAGCAGTTGAACGGGTTTCGCGCCAAACTTCAGGAGGGCAAAAACTCGATCAGCTTCGAATTGGCGCATTTTCTCAAGGTCTGGCTGACCAGGCACATTATGGAATCGGATAGGCGGTACAGTCCCTATTTCCTGGAGCAGGGGATTAAACCTGAATTATCCAAGAAATCATGGACGCAAAAATTATGGGACTCGTTTGGACGGAAATGAATCCGCGTGTAAACGTCATCACGGAAAGAACTTTAGGACATTCCTGCTGCTCGTCAGCGCCTCGGCGTAAACGCGGCGGATGGCCTCGGCATCTACAGGATCGCCGCGCCGCCGCTTGAAAAAATAGGCGCTGGCCGCCTGGCCCAGGGCGTAGGTAGTCGCTCCATTGGCGGTCGCCCCCCACATTGCTCCAGCCGTCTGCCCCCAACCCGGGATAAGTTTAATCACTTCACGACCGAGCGACCGGGCGACATAACTGGCGCCCACGCCTACACCCAACAATCCAATAAATTCGGAAACGGTTCGACGATCCCAATTCTGTCCATACAAGGTTGCCAGGCCATGCAGCAGTTTGGCCTGTATCGCCGGCGCCCCAACCAGGTCGATGATCGGCAATGCGCCGATACCGGCGGCGGCCAGCGCATAACCGACAATCTGTGGATGCGCGGCGCGGGCGTAGGCGTTACGCACCCCGGGATCGCTTTGCAACCGCGCTTGCAAGCCCCATGCCGAGACTTCGCCCATCGCGGTCCAGAGCGCTTCCAACCCATAATTCACTGGCTCCCAACCATCCTCTGGCAAGGTCAGATCGATTGCTGCCCAACGTACCGGCGCCGAACCCGGCAAATTTCCCAGACGATCCCTTTGCACCTGCAAGGCACGGCGCAGATCATGTGAAATTTGCAACGACCACGGTTGCTGATCATAGGGATAAGGCAAAATGTGGTTGGCGCCCGGCGGATAGACTTCGTGCAAACCGGTCTGAGCGATCAGCACCGGCCATTCCGGATGGCGCTTGCGGACTTGGCGCAGCGCCTCGAATACCGCGTCCTGCTGAAGATCGGCGACTTTCATGACTCCCAGCGCCAGATGCGCTTGCGACTCACAATAGTGAATGTCCTCAGCCGGGTCATAGGCGACTTCGCCCAGACCACGGGTATCGAGAAAGCGCACAACCGGGGCTTCAGTGGGGAAGTCATAAAACCGGGCGGTGCGGGTACAGGGTTGGAAGCCGTTGCCAATCCCGGCGGCGGCGCTACCGGTGAGCGCACGGATAATCGAGGTCTTGCCGGCTTGCGTTTTGCCGATCAGCCATACGACTGGCAGTGGTTGCCTCGTCCGCGCTTCGCGCAGGGCCTCTTCAAGCTTTTCCGGGTTGACGCGCGGATTGAGCAACGCCTCGCGCAGACGGCTCCAGCCATCGGGCCAATGCTTTGCATCAGGCAACGCCATGCGGGTCATCCCACAATGGGTGCGATCCATGCCATGAATCATCAAGGGGAGGCGCGGCGTCGCAGTGCTTGGCCTCTTTTCCTTGAGGATTGACAACGAGCTGGGCGGGTTTGATTTGACGCCCACGCTGAAATAGCATTGAAATAATACGCAGGGACTTGTATACCAAAATGGCAAGCTTCGCCTTTGCCAAGGTGAAAAAATTTAACAATTGAGTAATAGGAGGATGTCCCCCATGCTTGGAGAGAGTCACGATCTATTCCATGAGTTTCCCGAATACCAGAACCGTATTGCTGAACTGAAAGCCGCTGATCCCCATTTCACCGAGTTATACGACGAATATCATACCGTCAACGACGAAGTGGAGCGAATTGAATTACAGATCGAGACGCCTTCTGATTTTTACACGGAAACCCTGAAAAAGAAGCGCTTGCATCTCAAGGATGAAATTTATGCGGTCCTGCGAGCCAAAGCGCGCGCTGAGGCGCTGGTTTGAAGGCAGGGCGTCGACCCTGGAAATCCCACACCGCTGGCTATCTGGCATTAAACCGCCTCATCAGGTTGCTGGCGGGGTTCTGCATAACGATTGGCGCTGGGCGTTGTTTCATCGTGAGTCAGCGGCTCGGCGATGTCCGGGAAAGGATCGTTCTGGAGTATAGGGGTTCTGGGGCGAGCACGACGGATCCGTTCAGGTTTTGGGGAACTCGGTCCAGTGGCGGACATGACCGGAGATGAAGACCGGCGGCGAACAGCCGGAAACTCAATGTCCTGCATTGGATTGGAACGCGCCCGACGCAGCCAGCCCAGAACGCGGCGCTCCATGGCATCCTGACCCGCAGGCGACAAATCCCGGAAGATGAGCGCGCCGACGCCGCATAACAGGGTCAATCCACCCACAAAGAAAACCAGTGGCTGCATGAACGCAATCGCCAGTACGGCCACCAATGCGAGAAGAATATGTCGAATTTTCAACAGGGAGACCTCCATTAAAATCGAGGTCAGGATTCGTCAGGGGAAGCCCCGGCCTCGCTGGATTTGCGTAAGAGAATCACCGTGCAGTTATCATCCGGTTGGTGCTGTTGTTGCTGAATCGCCGCCGCCAATTCGTCCAGCAACTCATTGAGAAGTTCCTCAAGAGGACGATGCGGTTGCGCCAGCAATACCGGCCAGCGCTGGATAAATACCTGTGGATATCGCAAGTGCCAGAGGCCATCGCTGGCGATCAGGTAAACCCGATCGGATTCCAGGTTCAAGAGACGACGATCGTTCAACCCGCGCAGAAATAGCGGCAGATTGCCCTCGTGCAACTCATAGAGTTCCTCTTCAATGGCCTCAGTATAAAAATTTGTCGCGCCCAGGGTGCTGCCCAGGATAAAAGCCTGACTGATTTGCGAACTGGTTTGGACATGCACCTGTTGCAACCATTGAGCGCTGTCCAGCAGGCCCAGCATGGCTAGATGCGTGGCCGGCACATGATCCACTGTCAGACACTGAACGTTGCTCGAATCGATGGCGTACATGCGCGAATCGCCCACATGGAACAACATCGCCGGGGAACGGGGCGGGATTTCCAGGAGAATGAGCGTGCAACCGGTTTCCAACCCGACGGCCCGAAATTCCTGGTAAAGTCGCCGGTGCAGAATATTTAATTCATTGGATAGTTGCGCCAGGTCGGTAGCTGCAGATAATTCTAGCAAACCCTCAACGGTTTTTTCAGCGGCTTCCCGTCCGTGGCTATGCCCCCCCATTCCATCGAGCACCGCGATTCGCCGATGTCCATGGGGCCAGTCAGGCAGTTGCAATTGGGTGTCCTTTTCGTTCCAGAGAAACCGGGCGCGTCCCCGGCTATTGATGAGCAAAAAGTTATCCTGATTTTCGTGACGTCCCTGCCCTGTCGGCGAGCATATCGAGCGCAAGGCGATTTCCAGCCGGGGACCACGACAACGGGATATTGCAGGGGATGTTGTTGATCCCGCGTGAGTGAGAGATAGATGGTGGTCAGTGTGCATCGGTGGTCAGATCATGGTCGAAAGTAACAGGCGTCAAGCCTCAAAAGTCGGCGCGGTTTGAGCCTTTCAGTGCTGTCGGCTTGCTGATGAATAGGCGCCCCCGCGTTTTGTCCTTCTGCTAGACTAGATCATAATTCGTCTTACGGCTGTTAATCCAAATAAATCTTTTGGAACCATCTGACAATTGGATGGCTTATGGATATCGAAATGCGTCTTGAGGAACTTGCGCAAGCTTATGCCGCCGGTCGGTTGAACGAGACCGAGTTGGCGCGCCTCCAGGAAGAAGCTTTGCGCACCATGAACGGGGATGACCAGGATCCACAATCGTCAGTCGGCGATTTGGATGCAAACACTCTCCAGGAAACCGCACAGGAAAGGCATCCTTCTCCCGGATCCGTCGCTTCGGAAGTCCTGGAGATCGGAAGGATCATTGGCCCCCCGGAGCGATCAATGCGACTCGTGCATGATCTCAGCGGTAAGCGACGCGTCTGGTTGGCGCGTGTTATTACACCAGCGTCAGAGAGTCATGGCGCAACGGATGAATTCCGGGCCATCAAGCTCTTCCTGCCCACCGGCTATGAGACCGGCTCACGCGAGGCAGAGCGCGATGAACGGGCGTCACGAGCGGATTTGATCGGCCTGCGCTCCTACCTCGCCAAGGTCAGAGCACGGGTGGAATTGGCCAGCAAGCTGGACCACCCATCCATCGCTCGCACATACGGATGGCGCCAGGGCGCCGATGGCTGGCCATTCGCCGAGATGGACTATGTTGATCCCCGCCAAGGTCGCACCCTGGCGCAATGGCTCGACCAGGAAGGACAACATGGCTTGTCCTGGGAAGTGATCGCTAAATGGTTGCGCCCCGTGGCTGCTGCTCTGGATTACGCGCGCCATGCGTATCGATTCGCCTGCCAACATCTTGATGCCGATACGGTCTTTGTCACCGATCAGGGGGCGGTCAAACTGCTGGGCTTTGGTCTGGCGACGGAAATCTGCGAACCGCGTAGCGTCTTGTTCAGCACTGGGGGAGCGGGACGCGAAACCGCTGGCGAAGGGAGTGAAGCCGTGGCCGCCGAAACGGCCTTTCGCCGTGATGTCTTTGCGCTGGCGTTACTGATTTACCACTTGCTGCAGGGACGAGGCATCCATGAAGCTCAGGGCGAGTCGCCAGGCGCTGCGCCGCGGCCGCCCGGATTGACCGATGATGCCTGGCAACTTTTGCGACGGGGACTGGCTTATCCCAGCGAGCTGTGCCCGATGGACGCCGGCCAGTTCATCCAAAACCTGGATGCCGTCCAGCGACCGGCAATCGCGGCGCCATCAGGCCGTGGTCCATTGCCCAAATGGGTATGGGGACTCGCAGCAGGGCTAGTCCTGGCAATCGGTTTGGGGGTTTATGGATTGCGGAAACCCGTCGAACCTGGAACCGGCACCACTCCCGAGACGCTGCAAGTTGAACCCGACAAGGTTGCTTCTTCTGCGGAAACCTCGAGGGATGAGATACCGGCTGAGGAAGGCGCGTTATTACAGGAAGCTGAACGCGAGACGGACTTGCGCGCTTTCGAAGCCGCGCAACGGGTCGATACCGTTGCTGCTTATCGACTTTATCTGCAGCGCTGTCCGCTGTGCGGCTATGGGAAGGAAGTGCGAGCCGCTATTCAGAATCTGGAAACTCGGAAAAAAGTGGAAGCGCTCAAGACCGACGTCCAGGCACTGGTCTCGGCGCTGGAAGAAGGCCACGAGGGGCGAAGCGATGAAGCGCTATCCCGTTTGGAAGCCTTGGCGAAGCTGGCGCCTGATGATCCCGCAGTCGCCGCGGGACGACAACGGCTGGCGCGCAGTTGGGCCAAAATAGCGCTGATGAGTCTTAATAAATCCGATCCTGGCAAAGCCCGTCAGTGGTTGAAAAAAGCGGAATCAGCATCTCCGGATCTGCCCGAACTGGCGGCGTTGAAGCAGGCGCTGAAGCAGGCCGAGGCTGCAGAGCGGATCAGGCAGACCGATGCCGAGGCCTTTGCCGCCGCCCGGCGCGCCGATACCCGCCACGCTTATTGGGCCTACCTTGAGCGTTGTGCGGCAGATTGCCAGCACCGCGCAGAAGCAGAGGCGGCGCTGGCCCGGTTAGCCCCTGCTAATCCCGTGCTGCGCGACCGACTGAGTGATGGTTCGCAGGGGCCGGAGATGGTCGTGATTCCCGCGGGCCAATTTCAGATGGGATCGCCCTCTTCGGAAACGGGCCGCTACAACGATGAACCTTCCCACCCGGTCCGTATCGCCAAACCATTTGCTATCGGCAAGTATGAAGTGATGTTTTACGAATATGAACGATTTACTTCAGCAAAAAGTAAGCCGTTACCGAATGATCACGAATGGGGGCGTGGTCGGCGGCCCGTCATCAATGTGAGCTGGGCGGACGCCACGGCTTATGCTGATTGGTTGTCCGCGGAAACCGGTCAGCGCTATCGCTTGCCCACTGAAGCGGAATGGGAGTACGCAGCGCGCGCCGGGACGACGACCAGTCGCTATTGGGGCGATGATCCGGATGAGGGGTGCGCCTTTGCCAATGCGGCGGATGTGGATGGTAAAAAGATTTTCGTAGGCTGGACGGTGATGCAGTGTCACGACGGCCAGGTCTATACGGCGCCGGTTGGCAGCTATCGGAGTAATGATTTTGGTTTGTACGACATGGCGGGCAATGTATTGGAATGGACCTGTTCAGTCTATGACAAGGAATCGAAAGCGCCGATTCAACGCTGCCAGGAACCTTTTGGGGAACAAGAGATTGTGGTGCGCGGTGGTTCCTGGAGCGACGAACCGCGCAATGTGCGTTCAGCGGATCGGCACCGGAGTCGGTTCGATTTCCAGGACTATTTCCTGGGATTCAGGCTGGTTCGGGAATTGCCCTGAGTGGTTTGCGTCATGATCAAAAAATCCAACACGCTATCCATTGGTTATCGCCTGCTTGACAAATACCGTATTGAAGCGGTGCTGGGCGCGGGTGGGTTTGGGATTACTTACATGGCGGTGCATGAAGCATTGCTCAAGCGGGTCGCTATCAAGGAATATTTCCCGGTGGAATGGTCCTATCGGGATGGCGACCATGTTCTGGCCAATACCCAGGGCGGATTGCCTACTTCCGAGGCGGGTGAGGACGCCTGCTACACTTGGGGTCTGGAACGATTTCTCAACGAAGCGCAAACCCTGGTTCGGGTCGAACATCCTGGCGTGGTGCGGGTGCAGGACTACTTCCAGGCCAATGGCACGGCTTATATCGTGATGGATTATGTCGATGGCGAACCGCTCAGCCAGATTCTTCAACGGGAGAAAACCCTTTCGGAAGAACGGGTGCGCCGACTGGTTGACGATGTGCTGCCGGCTTTGGACGCCGTTCATGCCCAGGGTTACCTGCATCGTGATCTGAAGCCGGCCAATCTCTATTGCCGCTCGGATGGACGAACCATCCTGATTGATTTCGGCGCGGCCCGTCAGGCGCTGGGCCGGCGCAGCAAGAGCATCACCAGCGTCTTCTCGCCCGGCTATTCGCCCATTGAACAATACTTGATTGATGGCCGGGGTTATGGTCCCTGGACGGACATTTATGCGCTGGGTACGGTTTTATATCATTGCGTGACTGGCGCAGCACCGATTGAAGCGCCGGCGCGCGTCCTCGATGATCCACTGCAACCGGCGGAGGAAGTCGCCGCCGGACGTTACAGTTCGGCATTGCTGCGCTTGATCGACCGCTCGATTGCAGTTCGTCCCGAGAAGCGCTTTCAGACCATCAGCCAAATGCGGGCGATGCTGGAAACGCCCCTCGAAACAGAGGAAGAATGCACGGTCAAACTGGAGTTGCCGCTGCGTTCGGAATTACACCGCGGCGGCGACAAGCTGCGATCGGCTATCGATGAATCGGGTTCGAAGCCCTCTCCGATGCCGGTTTCACCCAGGGGAGGAGGCCGGCGCTGGCTGGCGATCGGTGGGTCGACGTTCGTCATCGCGATGGCTATCGGAGGCGGCCTTTGGCTGATGCGGACCCCAACGCCATCGCCACAACCACCGCGGATTGAACAACCACCGGCTGAAACGCCACCGACTGAACCGGTGAAAAATGGGCCGTCCACTAATCCCAAAGCCGGTCAAACTTATACTGATCCCCTGACGGGAATCGAGTTTATCTGGATTCCCCCTGGATGTTTCAACATGGGCAGTCCTGAAACCGAGCCGGATCGCAGCGCCAATGAAATGCTGCATCAGGTTTGCCCGAAGGGATTCTGGATGGGCAAAACCGAAGTGACCAATGGTCAATATCGAAAATTTCAGAGTGATCACGATAGCGGCGCTTATGAATCCTACACGCTGAATGCACTGGACCAGCCGGTGGTTCGCGTGAGTTGGCAGGAGACGGTCGCCTTTGCAAACTGGCTGTCGGAAAAAACCGGTCTGCACTATCGCCTGCCGACCGAAGCGGAATGGGAATACGCCGCGCGCGCCGGTCAGACCGGTTCCCGATACTGGGGTAATGATCCGAACCAGGCGTGCCATTACGCCAATATCTATGACGAAACTGCGCGCCGGGCCAAGCCTTTTAACTGGGCCAACTATCCCTGTGAAGATCAGCAAGCGGCGGCAGCGCCAGTCGGTCAGTACGCGGCCAACGCCTTTGGCTTGTACGATATGCTAGGCAACGTCGCGGAATGGACCTGTTCCGACTATGACAGCAACTACGCCGGAGGTGAAACCCGGTGCGCCGATGAGGGCGTCTCATCCGCTGGACGCCGTGTGCTGCGCGGGGGATCCTGGTCTGATTATCCGGGACTGGTGCGGTTCGCCTATCGGTTCCCTGCGGCTCCGGAGTATGGGAAATGGCGATCCGACATCGGATTTCGCCTGGTGCTGGAACCCTGGTTGGGGAAGAGTAATTGAGGAAGCGCCATGAGCAAGATCCTGTTGAAAGGACTGATGCTGGTATGGATGTTAATTGGTTGGTTACCGTTCCATCTGGCGCAAGCCGCTTCTGGAACGCCCGAAGCGAAGATGACCGCCACGGTGATCGAGTTCAGCGTGCGGGGCGATCTGCATGAACAAGCCGGCGCCATCCTTGCCGACCTGATGATGTCGGCGCTCGCTAATACCGGACGTTTCACCCTCAAGGACCGGTTAGCGTTGTCGGCGGCGGCCAAGATCGCCAAACAGCAGGAACTCGGCTCCACGGGTTTGCTCGATCCAAAAACTGCGGCTGAATTGGGCCGACGCTATGGCGTGGACGCGGTAGTCACCGGCGCAGTCAACAAACTGGGGGACTTGATCACTGTCACAGCGCGCCTGATCGATACCCGAACGGCTTCCCTGTTGCGCAGCGGCCAGATTCAGGGCAGAAATATTGACACCATCCAGATCAAGGTCAACGAACTGGCGGCGATGATTACGACGCCGCCGGAACCGCCGCAAACCTACCGGTTAACGGTCAGGACCCAACCGGCCGAGGCCAGCGTTCGCTTACTGAACAGTCCAATTCCCTATCAGCCCGGTGTGCGGTTGCCACCGGGAAATTATGAAATTGAAATCGGCCAGACCGGGTATGCCGCAAGCCGGAAAAGCGTCAGGATTGAGGATCGTGACGTAGCAATCGATGTCGAACTGGAAAAAACCAGGCATGGTTTAACAATTCGCCCGGAACCGGCGGACGCGACAGTTCGGTTGTTGGGTGTTTCAGGCGCTTATCAACCAGGAATGCCACTGGCGCCGGGCAATTATGAGATCGAAGTTGCGCGTGAAGGCTACGTCTCGCGCAAAGTGCCCGTACGGATTGCTGATAGTGATCTGACTGTGCCGGTGAAGCTGGAAAAACAACCGCCACCGCCACCGCCAGAACAGTATCATCTGACCGTGCAGACCGATCCTGCTCAAGCAACGATTCGGTTGCTGAATGTAAAGACCCCCTATCAACCCGGCATGGAGCTGCCGCCTGGCGAATACACGGTGGAGGTCAGCGCGGACGGCTACGAACCTTCGAAGGCGCCGGTCAAGATCATTAATAGCGATGTGACCATGCCGGTGAAGCTCGTAAAATTGCCTGAACCGGAGAAACCGACGCTCTATCGGCTGACTGTTCGTCCCAATCCGTCCAATGCGCAAATTCGCATACTGAATATCAGACCTCGCTATGAACCGGGTATTCAGTTGGAATCCGGCAATTATACGGTGGAGGTTTCCCGATCGGGCTATGAAACCCAGGTGCTTACGGTGCGCATCGTGAATGCAGATGTGACGATGCCGGTGACGCTGGTCAAGACGCCTGAACCAGAACCGCCGCCATCCTACCGGCTCACGCTGCGAACTGATCCCGCTGACGCTCAGGTTCGGTTACTGGGAATTAAACCTCGTTATCAACCCGGCATCGCATTAGAGCCGGGTAGCTACACGGTAGAGGTTTCCCGCTCCGGTTATCAAACCCAGCGGTTGACCGTGCGCATTGCCAATGCTGACGTGATCGCACCGGTAACGCTGATTAAGGAACCGGAACCGGTCGCGCCGGTTCAACCGCCCGAACCAGCCACCTATCGGTTGACCGTGCGCACCGATCCGTCTCGGGCGCGCGTGCGGTTGGTCAACTCCTCGTTTACCTACCGCCCAGGGGTGCGCCTGCCGCCAGGCGAGTACACGGTGGAGGTCAGCCGGAGCGGCTACGAAACGAAACAGGTCTCGGTGCGAATTGCCAATCGCGATGTGACCGAGTCGATCAGTCTGGAGCGGATTGCCACAGCGGCTCCGCCAACCCCTCCCACTCCAGCGCCTGCCCCGCCTTCGCAAGCAGGCGCCTGGCGAATTGGCTCGATTCAGATTGACGGTTCAATCACCGGTGTTGATCGCAACGAAGTGCAACGGGTGTTGAACCGCTACATGGGTCAGACGGTTAACCGCGACAGCTTGTTGAATGCGGCGATGCAGGCCTATCGTACTACGGGAATCACCTTAAGTTTTGTGGTGCGCAATGCGGCGTCAGGATCGGCGCAATTACAGGCGCGCGTCAGCCGGCGGCTGCGGCGGACGTATGAAAGCTCGATTCCGCTGGTGACCCGCAGTCAGATCGAACGATCCGGCTTCGATGTGTCGGTGGAATAAGGAGGTTGCCCTCCTCTCGCCCGCTTGCGGGAGAGAGGCTGGGGAAGAGAGACGTTAATAACCAGGATGATCAATCATCGCGGTATGATCGCCACGCACGATGGGTAGATAGCGTGGTTTCCAGAAGCGCGAGCGCAGGTAAGCATCGAGATCGCGTCCCGCCAGATCAGTCTTTTCGGCAACACCCTCGCGCAACGCCTGCTCGATGACTCGCACGCCGACCCGGATGCTGACCTCCCGCAATTCCCCCACCGGCGGATAGACCCTGCCGGCCCGCAAGTGCGCGGCAGCGGTGTAGTCGGCCAGCGCATAGGCGGCTTCCAGCACCATGCTGTCCGTGATCTCCCGGCATTCGGCCAGAATGGCGCCTAAACCCAGACCGGGAAAGATGAAGGCGTTGTTGCCCTGGCCGATGTGATGCGTTTGACCGTCGCGGACGACATCGGGGAATGGACTACCGGTGGCGACGATGGCCCGGCCTTCGCTCCATTCCAGGATATCCTGTGGCAACGCTTCGCAGGCCGATGTGGGATTAGACAGCGGAAAGATAATGGGGCGGGCAGTGTTACGCGCCATAGTCTGCACAATCGGATGATTGAACGAACCGGTCTGGCCGCTCAAACCCAACAGGGCAGTGGCTTTGGTGTGCTCAATCGTCTCCATCAGAGTGGGAATTTCATTGACTATCGACCAGCCGGCGATTTTTTCGTGGGGTTGCAGATAGTAATGCTTGTAAGCTTCCACTGCGCGCCCCTCCACCAGCAGACCACGCGAATCGATCACACACACCCGATCGCGGGCTTCCTCCTGACTCAAGCCTTCGCGGATGAGTCCCTGGGTGATGGCCCAGGCAACCCCCGCACCGCCGGCGCCGGCGCCGTGAATCACGATGCGCTGATCGCGCAGCGACTCTCCCTTCAGTCGGCTGGCGGATAACAGGCCGGCCAGCGCCACTGCGCCGGTGCCTTGAATATCGTCGTTAAAGGAAGGAATTTGCTTGCGATAGCGCTCCAGAACAGTAAAGGCGACCTCCTTGGCCAAATCTTCCCACTGGATGATGGCGCGTGGCCAGCGCGCATGAATGGCCTTGACAAACTTGTCCAGAAACGTCAGATACCGCTCCCCGCGCAAGCGCCGCTGGCGGACACCGAGATAGAATTCGTCGTTCAACAGTTCCAGCCGGTCGGTGCCGACATCCAGCTTGACGGGCATAGTGTGCAACGGATTGACGCCACCGCCGATGCTATAGATGGCCAGCTTGCCGATGGCGATGGCCAGTCCGCCATAACCCTGATCGCCAATGCCAAGAATCGCCGAGGAATCGGTAGCAACAATCATGCGCACGTCGTTCCAGGGAAAGTTCTCGACCACCCGAGCGGCACGATCAATGTTCAGCGGTGAGAACGACAGTCCGCGCGGGTTCTGATAAAGATGGCTGAATTGCTGCACCGCCTGACCCACAGTCGGGGTGTAGATGATCGGCATCATCTCTTCCAGATGCTGTTCCAGCAAGGCGTAGAACAGGGTTTCGGCGCGCTCCTGCAAGGCGCGCAGGTACTGATACTTGGCGATTGGGTCCGGTTCGCGCAGAAAGCCGCGATAGACGCGAGCAACCTGCTGTTCCAGCGTGTTGACCTGGGGCGGCAGCAGACCGTCCAGCCCCAACGCGACCCGCTCGTCTTCGGTAAAGGCCGTACCCTTGTTGCTCAGCACCAGCCGCAGCAGGGCGATCCCTTCCAGGTAAACTTCCATGTATTCACGGCCTTCGGCGTCCTGCTTGATGTCAAAATAGGGACTGATCGGTTCTCGTTTCATCGGGCGATTTCTGCGGAGCTGCTTGAGACAGGTTGGATAGGAACGATCTCGTTAATGAGGCGGCGCAATATGGCATTTAAAAACGGCAGGGTCAAATAGCTTTGGCGAATGGGTGGACGCCCTGGGCCTGGAACAAGTAATGTAGCTGCCTGACTGACGAACCGATGAGTGAATCGTGATGAATTCGTGATGAAAGCGCGGCCTCCGCGGCGGATCATGGTCTATCGGACACCGATTGGCGGCGGAGGACAATTGCATGTGGACCAACATTGAAGCAGAGTTAAACCCGATGGCGCGCAAAGCACTTCTGGTTGAGGATGACCGCGACATCGCCGCGCTGGTCAAGCTACATCTCCAGGACATCCACTGCGAGGCGGATATTGCCGTTTGCGGACAGGATGCCCTGATCCATTACGCCCGCCAGCGTTACGACCTGGTGATTCTGGATCTGATGTTGCCGGATCTGGATGGATTGGCGGTTTGCCAAAAGCTGCGTACGGGCAACGACTACGTGCCGATTTTGATGTTGACCGCCAAATCGTCGGAAATCGACCGGGTAGTGGGTCTGGAACTGGGCGCGGACGATTATCTGACCAAACCGTTCAGCTTCCCGGAGTTGCTGGCGCGGGTGAAGGCGTTGTTGCGGCGGGCTGAGGCTTTGGGCGGTCGCCAAAGTCCATCGTCGGATAGTGAATGTATTACTCGTGGCCCGCTGATGATTGAAACCGACAAGCGCCGGGTTACCCTCGCCGGTCAGGAGCTGTCGCTGACCGCCAAGGAATTTGACCTGTTGTTGCACTTCGCTCGTCATCCAGGACGAGTATTCAGCCGCGGCCAACTCCTCGATCAGGTTTGGGGTTATGGCCACGAGGGTTATGAACACACGGTCAATTCGCATATCAACCGCCTGCGCGCCAAACTGGAGCCTAATCCGGCGGAACCCCGCTACCTCCTCACCGTCTGGGGCGTAGGCTACAAATTCGCCGAATCATGCTAAAAACCCTCTACGGCAAACTGGCCCTGGCGCTGGCGGCGCTACTCGCCGCCATCGGTTTGAGTTACGGATTGATCAGCCATTCCCTGACCCAGCGTTATCTGCAGGAAGCGCAGCAGGGTTTTAATCGCGATCTCGCCCGCAACCTGGTCGTCGATCAAGGACTGGTCGCCGGCGGTCAACTCGATCTTAAAGCGCTGAAAGCCACGTTTATGCGGTACATGATGATCAATCCGAGCATCGAGATTTATCTGCTGGACGCTCAGGGGAGGATCCTGGCTTATTCGGCGGAGCCGTCTGTTGTCAAGCGCAATCGGGTGGCGCTGGAACCCATCCGGGCGTTTCTCGCTGGCGCTGCCTTGCCGATTTTCGGCGATGACCCGCGCAGTCATGACGCCCGCAAGAGTTTTTCGGTAACGCCCGTCCCCGCGACGGAAGGCGCTGACGGTTATCTGTACGTGGTGCTGCGCGGGCAGATGTATGAATCTTTCGAGCGCATCTACCAGGACAGCTTGCTGTTGCAGCTCAGCGGTTGGGTGCTGGCGGGCAGCTTACTGACGGGATTGTTGATCGGGTTGCTGCTGTTTCACGTCCTGACCCGCCGGTTACGGCGTCTGGCAATCCGGGTCAACGATTTTCAGGGAAGCGATTTTACCGTTTACACACCCTATCAGGGGCAGGGCGTTCAAGGCGATGAAATCGAACAACTGGGCGCGTATTTCGACCGGATGGCGCGGCGCTTGCGGACCCTGATTGCCCATCTCGAAGAGCGGGATACGCTGCGGCGTGAGTTGGTGAACCATGTTTCTCACGATCTGCGCACCCCCCTGGCGGCGTTGCACGGCTATCTGGAGACCTTGCAACTCAAGGCCGACCGCTTATCGCCCGCTGATCAGGTGCTGTATCTCGATGCTGCTTTACGCCATTCGCGACGCTTGGGTCGATTGGTGGGCGACCTGTTTGAATTAGCCAAACTTGACGCCCACGCGATTCAGCCACGCCGGGAGTGCTTTCCCGCCGCCGAACTGGTGCAGGATATCGCGCAGAAATACCAGTTGCCGGCCCGCGAACATCGGATTCGCTTTATGGTGCGTCTGCCGGCGGCGACGCTGTTTGTCGAGGCGGATATCGGATTGCTCGAACGGGTGCTGGACAACCTCATTCTCAATGCATTCTATCATACGCCGCCAGAGGGAATTGTCGCCCTGGAGCTGCGCAGTACCGGCCAGGCCGTGACCTTTGCGATTACCGATACCGGACAGGGCATTGCGCCGGAGGATTTACCGCGCATCTTCGACCGGTTTTATCGCGGTTCCAGCAAAGCCAAGGATGACGGCAATCATTTGGGATTGGGTTTGGCGATCGCCAAGCGGATTGTGGAATTGCATGGCAGTACCTTGTGGGTCGCCAGCAAATTGCATCGGGGAACACAATTTGGTTTTGACCTGCCGATCCGCGCGTATTCCGCATCGTGATGAAAACGTGGTTGGGACTGCCCAACCTGGACTCTACCACTGAATCAGACGCTTGATTTCCCGGGCGCTCCAGCGCAGCGCCCGGCTTTGCAAGCGGCCCAACGCCAGGAGCAGCGCAATGGCGGCATCAGGATAAATCGCTCGCAGCCGGTCAAAATCCGCCCGACTCAATACCCACAGCTCACTACGGCGGATAGCGATGGCCTCGGCGGCGCGCGGACCAGGATCGAGGAAGGCGATTTCGCCAAACACAGTACCCGGCCCATAAACCGCCAGGCGTTTGTATCGTTCATCAGCGACATGCAGCCGGATGTCAATCCGGCCGCGAAGCACCAGATACAGATCCGATCCTGTTTGGTTGGCGTCGAACAACCGCTCGCCGGCTTCCAGGGTCAGCGGGCGAAGCACCGAGGCGAACTCTGCCAATTCCATAGGTTTCATATCACGGCACAGATCAAGCTCCGCCAAGGTAATGTCCTTGTCCAGAGCGGTGGTGTCAATATTCAGCGCTTTGAGCAGGGCATTCTCAGCGTATTCCAACGCCTGATCGGCCCCGGCGAAGGTGCGGACATTGAGTCGTCCTGGGCGCAAGGTGAGACGGCGCAGGGTGCGCTCCACATCCCGGCCCAGGCCCAGTTGCTCAGGGACTTCGCAAAACAGCAATTCCCCGCGATGCGCTTCCAGTCGCGCGGCAATCTGTTGCAACAACCGCACACTGGACAGATCGATCTGAATGACTCGGCGCAGATGCAGGATGACCCAGGACCGCCGGTCGAGATCGGGCAACATTTCCTCGAACAATTGATCGGTCTTGGCGAAGAATAGAACGCCGCTTAAATGATACAGTACGATCCGGTCACCATGATGAGCCAGCCATTCCACTTGATCCGCAGGTCGTTGCCGCACCGAGGGCCGTTCGAGAGCAGTCAGCCGGCGCTGGATGACCGGCAGGCGACTCTGACTGCGGATGAAGAGCAGGATGGCAATACTCAGACCGACTAACACCGCGATCATCAAATCCTGAGCGAAAGTGACAATGGTGACCAGCAGTGCAACCGCCGCATCCAGTCGGGTTCGTCGCTGTTGCGCCCAGGCGATGATGTCTTTTTCCATAAGATTCAAGGCGGAAGCGATGATAATGCCGGCCAGTGCGCTGGTTGGCAGCCATTCACCAGCGGAGCCGGCGAACAGCAAAAGGAGGAGCAAAAAGACGCCCGCGGTCAGCGCCGCCCAGCGGCGAGCGCCGGCCTGAACCGCCGTAGTAGTGCCGCCCACGCTGGCTGCGCCGGCCAGGCCACCGATCAAACCAACAACCATCTGCCCGATACTCTGCGCCAGCAATTCGCGGCGGGCATTGTGGCGCTGGCCGGTGGTGGTGTCAGCGATCACTGCGGTCAACAAGGTGTTCAGGGAGGAGAGCACCGCCAAGGTGAAAGCCGCATGCAGGATCAGAGACCAGGGCAGGGAAGACCAGACGGTGAATTGATCGAGCGCCAGGTCAAAATCCGACCAGCGGGGCAGTGCGCCGATCACCCAATGGGACGGAACGGAAGGGGGATTGGTAAGATAAAGAATACATTGATAAAATAGCGTACCGCCGATCAGGCCGATCAAGGGTCCGGGAATGTTCGGCATGAAGCGCGGCGCGTAACGAACGGCGCAGAAGGCGACCACAGTGGTGACCATGGGTAGCCAATACCAGCGCATCCACAGGCCGCTGTAACTAATGCCAAGCCAGGGTTTGATCTGGGATTTGATGAGCAACAGGCCGATGCCGGTGGCGAGACCGGCGAATACCGGGTAGGGAATGAATTTCATCAGCCGCCCGCCCCCGGCGAAGGCGATCATTAACTGAAACAGACCGGCCAGCACGGTGATGGTGAACAGGGCAGGCGCGATCACTCCGGGTGGGACGCCAGCGGCGGTGAGAAGCACAGCCGTGCTACTGAGCAGCGCCATGCTGGCGCCGGTAGGGCCGCTAATCAAGCCAATCGTTCCACCCGCCCCGCCGGAGATTAACAGCAATCCAATCGCCCCAGCCAAACCGGCCAACGCTCCAGGGGCGGTCCCAAGGTAGGGGGCGAATACCGTGACTCCGAAAGCAGTCGCCTGCGGCAAAACGACAGCGGCGGCGATCAGTCCGCCACGCAGGTCGCTGAGAGGGAGAGTAGGAGGTTTCATGCCCTCGGAGAATGGATGAAAACCAGTAGGATGATTTTATGGAGATGCAGTTCCTCGTATTCTGCTGGTTTTGGTAACAGAATCCAATCATAAATTTTAGCTATAAATAAATGAATTTTTATTCCTTTTAATTCGTGAATTCTCCTTATAAGCTAGTCATTAAAACTGAGCGCAATACTCAGGTATTCCCTGCTTCTCATTGATAACTGAGATCAACCCGCAACAGGATCGACCCCGATGAAGGCCAGCGACAAGTACACTGTGGAAACGATTACGGAGATTCGGACCTGGGCGTCCAATCTGTTTTCCTTCAAAACCACCCGCAGCCAGTCCTACCGCTTCATTGCCGGCCAGTTTGCCCGGTTGGGCGTCGTAGATGACCAGGATAAATTAGTGTGGCGGGCTTACTCCATCTGTTCGGCGCCCTATGATGAATTTTTGGAGTTCTACTCGATCGTTGTGCCCGACGGCGCGTTTACTTCGCGGTTGTCAAAACTGAAGATTGGCGACCCGGTGATGGTCGAGAAGAAAAACTATGGCTATCTGACTACCGACCGCTTTGAGTGCGGCAAGGATCTCTGGCTGCTGTCCACTGGCACTGGGCTGGCGCCGTTTCTGTCGATCCTACAGGAGTTTGATACCTGGGAGCAGTACGAAAACATTGTCCTGGTTCACAGCGTGCGTTACCGGCATGAGTTGGCCTATCAGGAGTTCATCGATTCATTCAAGGAGAATGAGTTATTCGCCGAATGCGCTCACAAGCTGAAGTACGTGCCAGTCGTCACTCGGGAACAGGCCGAGCGGTCCACGCTCAATGACCGCATCACGAGTTTGCTGATCAACGGCGAACTGGAAGCGCATGTTGGATTGCCGATTGATCAGGAACGATCGCGAATCATGATTTGCGGCAACCCGGATATGGTGCAGGAAACCCGGCAACTGCTGATCGATCGCGGTTTGACTCTGAGCCTGCGCGGCAAACCTGGCAATATGGCAGTGGAGAATTATTGGTAGAGGTCACAGCCCTGGCCAGTTGCTGTTGTTCTTCCTTCGGCAAGCCTGCGGGATCAAAACGCCAGCGCTGATGCCAGCCGACCATCTCGGTCATGCCGGCGATTTCCCAAGCCCCGATTCGGCGCAGCCAGTGTTCCAGGGTTTCGCCGGGCGGACGAGGGCCTCGCTGGAGGGCAATCCGGTCGAGTATCTGATAGAAAGGCGATTCCGCGCCGGGCGGGATAACGACCGACGCTGGTTTTTTAACGGGCAATCGGCGCATGCGCTGCCGTCGCAGCAGACGCCAGAACAGAATAGCCGCCAGCAGTCCCGCCAATCCCCACAGCCAGCGATTATCCTCTTCGTCGCCGGTGACTTCTCGCCAGCGCCAGCGGCTGAACTGATAAGTCAACCAGTCCCAGAGATCGCCCAGCGTTTGATACCAGGGTGTTCTTGCTTCCTCGAAACCGGTCCAATCCGGTGGTGTGGCGTCAAAATCCTGCCAGCGCTCGTCCAGCCAGACGAGCGCCCAGGCGTGCGCATGACGACGGCGGGCAACGTAGGTTCCCTCCAGAGGACTGTATTCGGATACAGAAAAACCGGTGGCATAGCGGGCAGGGACGCCAGCTGCCCGTAACAGCAACACGGCGGCGGTGGCGAAATATTCGCAATGCCCGGCGCGTACCTTTAGCAGAAAGGTCTCCAGGGCGGTCATGCCCTTTGCGGGTGTGGGCAAATCCAAACTATAACGAAACTGGCCGAGCAGGAAGGCGCGTATTTTGGCGGCGGCGACTGCAGGCGGTTGGCCGGTTAATCCCAGCTCGCTGGCCAGACGTTGCAGGGTAGCCTGTTCCCGGCGAGGCAGAGCCAGATCGAATTCCCCGCCCTCTTCCCCCACTGGAATTTCTGGTTGATATTCGACCTGGTAATCAACCAGTCCCGGTCCTTCGCTGGCCTTGAGCGCGCCCAGACTGCTGCGTTGCAGTTCACCTACCGGCAACCGTTCCAGCCGCCAGGCGTTCGCCGGTAGCGGCAACATACCCGTACCTCGATGCAGCGCCAGCGTGATGTTTAGCTGCCGGATTTCGCTGTCCGATGGGTTACTCAGCCGCCATTCCCGCCCGTCGCCCTGGGGATCAAGGCGAGTGAAACGAACACCCTTAGCCAGCCATACGCCATCGAAATAGCTGTTATAACTGGCGGCGCGCAGTAACCACGGCCCCCGGTCGCCAGGCATGGGCTTGAGGCGTAGAACCACCCGATCTGATAATTTCAACTTGCCGATATCGCCCAGCGAGGTGCTGCTGCGGTAAGGATCGAAATCCACCAACCAGTCTTGAAACCACTCGGCAAAGCGGTCTTCCATATCCAGTTGCAAGCGGTGGAGACCCAGGCTCAGCGGCCAGGCGGCCAGGCCAGCAGCTGTGATTAACACTACGGCCAACGGCCAGCGATAACGCCGAGGCCGCGCAGCGATCAGCAACCAGAACAGCAACGGTCCCGCCCCCAGTAGATACCCTGGCTGTGCAGTGACGCTGGCTGCCAGCAGGCAGACAACGAAATAGGACAGATCCAGCTTCAGCGGTCGCCCGGCCAGCTCGCTTCCCGAACGGCGCAGGGAGTAGAACAGATGCCCCAAGCGGAAGGCTCCCGCTGTGGAATAGCGTTGAATCGCCAGTGGCAGGAACAGCAAGAGTGGAAACCAACTGGCCAGAGTGTAAAGATGCGTTGCCAGCGGCGGCTGATTGAGATAGCGGGTGAACAGCAGAATCAGCGCTCCAACCCAGAGCAGGGCGGTTAGATCGATGACCCGCGCCAATTCCTTATCGCCCAGCGCCCAGCGCCAGCCCACGCGCGGCGCCAGTTCCAAAATTAGCGCCATCGGTAACGCCAGCGGCCACAATTCAGTGCGCCAGCCCCAGAACAACAAGGTGGCGGTCAACAATCCAAACGGGAGAGTCAGGGTCATGACGTCAGCCTCGCCAATTCCATCGCCAGTGTTTCCGCAGTCGCTACGCGGATTCCCGGCTCGGGCGGCGCGGCCAGAGGACCAATGACCAGCGCTACGGTTTCCACGCCCTGTCCCCGCAACAGGTTCAGCAACTGCCGCCGTTCCGCATCCCAATTCAGCAGTACACACACGCAGGCGCTCAACTCCGGCGCGTGACTGGCGACCATAGACCGCAGTTGGGAAAACGCCTGATCCCGGCGCGGGGTCACGCACGCCAGAATTTCCAGCAACTGTTCCGTCTGGCCTAAACCCCGTCCGGTGGTAAAGCAGTAAGCCCGGTCGCCGACGAACAGTAAATCCAGCAGCGCCTCCGGGCCGCGTTCAGCGGTCGCAATCGAGGCAGCAGCGGATACGGCGGTTTCAAATCGTGCGTCATCCACGCCGGCGGCAAAGCTGTCCAGCAGCAGGCCGTAGCGCACGAAAAATTCATCCTGGAATTCCTTGACAATCGGTTCACCGCGCTTGGCGAAGCTGCGCCAGTGGATGCGGCGCGGCGGATCGCCCGGACGGTACTCGCGTAAACCAACAAATTCATCTTCCTCGCCGACCGATTGCGCCAGATTAACCCCGCCACGCTGATAGCGCCGCCCATCGTGAAAGTGGAGCGGGGAAACCGGATAGCGGCGCGGCAGGACCAGCAGCCGGTCAGCCAGTGGTTGGTGGAACAAGCGTTTCCAGAGTCCCAGCGGGTCAGGTCGTCCAAAATGCAGTGCGGCAAATTCCAGCCAGCCCCGGCGCAGTGGGGTCAGCATCAATTCCGCTTCAGTCGTCGCCTCTGGCGGTAGAACCGGCAGCGCATGGGCGGCGCTATTGGCTCCGCGCGCCCAAGTAGTCCAGTGACGCCACTGGCGATAGGTGGGCAAGCGTCCAAAGGTCGCGGAAGACGGCGGCGTATCGCGCAGTTCGTCGAACACGCTCAAATCATGTTGCACCCGAGCGCCGTGATTGTGCAACGCTAATCGGTAGCGCAGCGGTTGATCGACGGTGGCAAAGCGCGGTAATTGACGCCTGGCAGTCACCGTCAGTTTGCCAAAGCGACTGATAAGAAAAGCGATTATAAAAAAGACGGTCAGCAACACGAGCAACTGGTAGGTCATGCCAACCTGGGTGTTGACGCCAAACGCGCCCGCCGCGATCCAGCCGCCGAATAGCCAGCCGCCCAGCGGCGTCAAATGTTGCCGGAGAAAATGTCCGGGACGATAGACCGCAGCATACAGACGAAGCAGCGGATGAGACATGGTTAAACCGGCGCGGCAACCTGCCGGAGGACTTCACTTGCCACCGCTTCCGCCGTCAGGCCGCTAAACCGCGCCTGGGGGTCGAGCTTCAGACGATGGGCCAGCACCGGAACCGCCAGTTCCTGCACATGATCGGGCGTAACAAAATCCAGCCCGTCGAACAAGGCCAGCGCCCGCGTGGTTTTCATCAGCGTCAGCGAGGCGCGCGGACTGGCGCCCATTGCAACGCCCGGCGCGGTGCGGGTAGCCACCACCAGTTCCACCAGATAACGACTCACTTCGTCACTCATGCGGATCGCTGTAGCCGCATGTCGCAAGCTTTCCAACGCTGCACGGTCCGCGCAGGCGAGCAGCGTATCCAGCGGATGTTGCTCCCGTTGCGCCGTCAACACGGCGATTTCCCCCGCCACATCGGGATAACCCAGACCAAAGCGCAGGGCGAACCGATCCATTTGCGCTTCCGGCAGCGGATAGGTGCCGTGAAATTCAATCGGATTCTGGGTGGCGATGACAAAGAACCACTCTCCCAGGTCATGACGCTGGCCATCCAGGCTGATCTGCCGTTCGCCCATTGCTTCCAGCAAGGCGGCCTGAGTGCGCGGCGAGGCGCGGTTAATTTCATCGGCCAGCAAGACCTCAGTGAACGCCGGGCCGCGATGCAGGCGGAATTCCTGCCGCTGCGGATCGAAAATGGAGACACCCAGCAAGTCAGAGGGCAACAAGTCGGGAGTGAACTGAATCCGCCGAAATTTCAAAGTCAGCGAACGAGCGAAGGCTTTGGCCAGAGTGGTTTTACCGGTTCCCGGCAAGTCTTCCAGCAACACATGACCGCCGACAATGAAAGCGGCTAACAGCCAGCGAATCGTCCGGCGCTGACCGATCATGATTTTTTCCAGATTATTCAATAAAACAGCGTAAGTTTCACGATGCATAGCGTAGGCAGTGAGCGACAATAGTGTGCAGATTTGGTTTTATACCAGGACTGTGCATTCATATCGAGTATCGAATGAATACTTTATGAGCTTAATAGAGACTTCTTTTCCTGCATCATTACCCTATAATTAATACAGGTTCCAAGTGTCAGGTTTCAGGAACGGAAACAGGGAGTTGTTCCCGAATTTATCCGGCTTCCATCTGGAAAGACCAATATATAGGGTTAATAAAACCGCTGCCAGGGAGCGCTTTCCATCCTGGTAATCGGCGTCGATCAGTTAGGAGATTCGATGAAGGAAACCAAATCCAAGACAAATCAGCAAGCGAAGATTGGCGCTGTTGACGTGAGGCTGGTGGGCATTGGCGCATCTGCTGGTGGGTTGGAAGCGTTGCGCGAACTGATGGAATCGCTGCCCGACTCCAATGCCTTGTCCTATATCATCGCCCAGCATGTCTCGCCCACCCACATCAGCATGTTGATGAGCCTGCTCTCGCCGATGACAAAACTGCAAGTGAAAGACCTGGTGGACCGCCAGTCGCCTGAACCGGGCGTCGTCTACATCACCCCGCCTAACAAGGACGTTATTCTGGAGCAGGGTCAACTGCGCCTCACGGAACCCCAAGCTGCAATTGGCCCCAAGCCTTCGGTCAACCATTTCTTTCACTCCCTCGCCGACGAAGTGGGAGAACAAGCCATCGGCATCATTCTCTCCGGCACGGGTTCCGACGGGGCGGCAGGCATCCGCGCCATTAAGGCGGCAGGCGGCATCACCATCGCCCAGGAACCGGAGACGGCTAAATATGACGGCATGCCCAAGGCTGCTATCCATACCGGCAATGTGGATCTCATCCTGGCCCCAAGCAAGATCGGCCCCGCCCTCGAACGCCTGCTGTCTCTGCCTCGAGGTCTGCCGCTCGACGCCGATGACGCGTCAGACACCGACGAATACACCCAGATTAGCAATCTGGTGCGGATAAACACGGCCTTCAAGCTCAATGACTACAAACCGGCCACGGTGCGGCGGCGCATCGCCCGACGGATGAATATCGTTGGCGTCGACACACTCAAGGCGTACATCGCATATTTGGAGGCAAATCGGGAAGAATCGCATGCCTTGATGCGTGACGCCTTTATCAGCGTGACCGCCTTCTTTCGCGATCAGGATGCTTTTTCCGTCCTGGCGCAGATGATCAAAAAGGTTGTACAGGAACGCGAAAACAGCGAGGTCATCCGCTGCTGGGTGCCAGGCTGCGCTTCGGGCGAAGAGGTTTACAGCATCGCCATGCTGTTTGAGGAAGCCCTGCGTAACCAGGGCAAGGCGAGCTTGCAGTATATGATTTTTGCTTCCGATCTGGACGACAACGCCCTCGACCGGGCGCGAGCCGCCCTGTACCCGGTGAGTGAACTGGAGAATGTGCCCAAATCCTTGCGTGACTCCTACATGCAGATCATGGGGGATCACTATCGCATCATCAAGAGCATCCGCAATCGTATCGTCTTTGCCCGACAGAACGTCATTGAAGACCCGCCTTTCGCCCACCTGGACCTGATCAGTTGCCGCAACTTGCTGATCTACCTGAATCCACCGGTGCAGAAGCGGGTTCTGGAAATTTTCCATTACGCCCTCAATCCTGGCGGCTGGCTGTTTCTCGGTAAATCCGAAACGATCGATCAGCACAATGACCTGTTCAAAGTCGTGGACCGCCGCACCCGCCTTCACCAACGCCTGGAGGGGATACCTCACTATGTGCTACCCATCGGTGTCCGGGATCAGTCCGGGAATCAGGAGGGTGGGCGCACGATCACCACCAGCACCGATTTGGTCAGTATGCACACTCTGGAGCAGTTAGCCGAGCGTTACGCACCCCCCTCCCTGGTGGTCAATGCCGAGGACAATGTGGTGCATTTCCACGGTAATCTGAAGCCTTTGCTCAATTTCCCCAAGGGACGAGCGGAGTTGTATCTGTTCGAGCTGGTGGAACCCGCTCTGCGCGCCGAGTTGCGGGCGCTGGTCTACCGCTGCCGCCGTGACTTGCAACTAGCCCAAGGTAGCGCCTGGCCTATCGAGATCAATGGCCAGCGCTACACCGTAACCCCGGTGGTGAGTCCCCTGGATGTCGGCCGGAAGGCGCTGCTCCTGATCTCATTCCCGGTCACCCGCTTGGAAGAAGAAGGCAAACGGGCTGTGGTGAGCGCCACGAGCGATGAGCGGGATAACCTCATTATCAGAGAGTTGGAGCAGGAGCTGGCTAACACCCGCACCCATCTCAATGTCGTCGTGGAAGAACTGGAGACTTCTAACGAGGAACTGCAATCGCTCAATGAGGAATTGCAGTCCACCAACGAAGAGCTGCAATCCGCCAACGAAGAGCTGCAAACCGCCAACGAAGAATTGCAGTCCACCAACGAAGAGTTGCTGACGGTCAACGAGGAGCTGCAGGTCAAATCGGCGGAACTGGAAATCACCGCTAGCGACCTCATCAACGTCAAGGAGAGCCTGACTTTCCCCTTGATCGTGGTCGACGAGCAACTACGCATTACTCAGGTCAACGCGGCGTGCAGCGCCATCGTCGTCATAGACGCCCCTCTGGAGGGCAGTGCTCTCAACAGCGTGCAATGGCAGGTGGAGGTTGCTGGCTTAAACGGCCAGGTGCGTAGCGTTCTCAAGGACGGTCAACAACATCGGACCACGGTCCGTTCCGAGAAAGGCTCCATCTATAGCTTGAACATCATGCCCTATTGCCAAGAGCAAGGCGCTATTACCGGCGCTGTGCTCGTTTTTAAGGATATCACGATCCAGCATGAGGCCGAGCAGGCATTGCGAGACAGCGAAGAACGTTTCCGGCAAGTAACTGAATCCTTGCCGCAGTTGATCTGGACCTGTGCGGCTGATGGCTCATGCGACTACCTCAGCCCACAATGGGTGCGTTACACCGGCAAAAGCGAGGCTGAGCAACTGCTGAACGACGGCTGGTTGGAGCAACTCCATCCCGACGATCGCCAGCGAACGATCAACGAATGGCAAGCCACCACCGCGCAAGGGCGTCACTTCGCTATTGAGTTTCGTATCCGCCGACACGATGGCGCCTATCGCTGGTTTCGCACGTTGGCCGTGCCGCTGCGTGATGAGCAAGGCAATGTCGCCAAGTGGTTTGGCAGCAATACGGATATCGACGATATCAAGCAAGCTGAGAAAGCGTTGCAGGAAAGCGAAGCAAAGATCAGTCACATTATCGACATCATGCCCAATGCGGTACTGTTGATCGACGAGCAAGGGCGCATCCAGCGGACGAATCAACGCACAGCACAGATATTCGGCTACGAACAGACGGCTTTGTTCGGCCAGCCCGTGGAGATGCTGATTCCGGAACGTTTCCGTGCAACCCATGCAGGCTTGCGCCAGGGATATACGGCCGATCCAGCCATACGACCCATGAGCACAGGGCGGGATCTCTATGGCTTACACCAGGATGGACATGAGATACCGGTCGAAGTCGCGCTGGCGCCTTTAACCGCTGGCGAGACCCGATATGTGGTTGTTTCCGTGGCTGATATCACCGAACGAAAAGCAGCCGAGGACGCGCGCGCTTCAGCAATGAGATGCCTGGAAGTAGCGACCAAAGCAGCGGGAATCGGTATCTGGGTTTGGGACTTGGTCGACAATACCTTGATCTGGGATCAACGGATGTACGAACTTTATCAAGTACCCGAAGCAATCAAGGCGACGGGCATCTGTTACGATTTCTGGCGTTTGTGTGTTCACCCGAAGGATCTGGAGCGCGTCGAGCAGGAACTTACGGTGGCGATCCGAGGAGAAAAACCCTACGACAGCGACTTCCGGATTGTGCGGCCAGATGGATCGATTCGCTATATTCAGTCGGCGGCGCTTGTTGAGGCGGACGAATCCGGCAAGCCCTGTCGCTTCGTGGGCATCAATCGTGACCTGACGGAGCAGAGGCGCAATGAAGCGCGGTTGAAACAAAGCGAACACCAGTTACGGGCGATCATTGCCGCTTCGCCCGCGCCTAAGGCGCTGAGTGAAGGTGAGCGCCTGGTCTATATCAACCCCGCGTTCAGTCAAACATTGGGCTATTGTCTCGAAGACATCCCGACACTGGATTACTGGTGGTCCAAAACCTGCCCCGACGCAGAATATCGGGAACAGATCAGGCAGGATTGGTTGATCCGGGTCGAGCAATCCTGCCAGGGAGCGCCGTTCTCTCCGATAGAGATGCGGTTATGCTGCAAAGACGGCAGCATGCGCATCGTGCAGGCAGAAGCCAAGGCCCTGCCGGACCTCGGTGACGGTATGAGCCTGATGACGCTGTTCGACATCACCACATTGCGCAATACCACGGAGCGCCTGCAAACGCTGCTCGACACCGCCAGCGACGGCATTCACATTCTCGATGAGGACGGCGATGTGGTTGAATTCAGCCAGTCCTTCGCGCGCATGCTGGGCTATACCCCCAAAGAAATGGCGCGGTTGAACGTAGCCGACTGGGATGCTCAGATCCCGCGTGAACAGTTGATGATCGAGTTGCACAAGCTCATCAGCGAACCGCGCACTTTCGAGACTCAACACCGCCGCAAAAACGGCGTGATTTTCGATGCCGAGATCAATGCCAAGGGCATCCGATTGGGCGAACAGACCTACTTGTATGCCTCGGCGCGGGACATTACCGAGCGCAAACGGGCAGAAACAGCTCTTATCGAAGCGCGCGCTAAGGCCGAGTCTGCAAATCGCGCAAAGTCAGATTTTCTGGCGAATATGAGCCACGAAATTCGTACGCCAATGAACGCGGTGCTGGGACTGGCGCAGTTGCTGTTGGATACCGAACTGACCTCCCATCAGCGCGATTACCTGACGAAGCTGCACCATTCGGCCCGTTCGCTGCTGGGTATCCTCAACGATATTCTCGATTATTCCAAGATTGAGGCCGGTAAACTGGATCTCGAAACGGTTGAGGTCGAGCTTGCTGAACTCCTTGAGAGCACGTCTCGCTTGTTTAGCTTGGCCGCAGAAGGCAAAGATATCGAACTGGTTTTTGATGTGGCTCCGGATATTCCGCCGGTGCTGGTTGGCGATCCCTTGCGCCTCAAGCAGATTCTCAATAATCTGCTGGGTAATGCTATCAAGTTCACCTACCAAGGTTATATCCAGGTAACAATAAAACAGTTACAGAGGCAGGGTGACGACATAACTCTGCAGATCTCGATCTACGACACCGGGATTGGCATGACGCCCGAACAAGTCGGTCGGCTGTTCCAGGCTTTCGAACAGGCCGATGCTTCGACCACCCGCCAGTTCGGCGGCAGTGGACTGGGGTTGGCCATCACCAAGCGCCTGGTCGAAATGATGGGGGGGAACCTTTCGGTCGAGAGCGAGTGGGGACAGGGCAGCACCTTCGCGTTCACCGTGTGTCTGAAAACTCCGTCCAACTCAGCCCAGCGTCACATCGCCACTGCTCTGCACAACATGCGAACTCTGATCGTGGAGGACCACGCGGTTTCCTGCGATGTGTTGCATAGTATTCTGGCTGGCTGGTCTTTCCAGGTCGATGTCGTCCACTCAATAGAGGAGAGTTTGGCGAAGGCCGTGGATATGTGCCGCAGCGGACAACCTTACGAACTGGTTCTTGTCAGTTGGAAGCTGCTGGGCGTCGACGGTATTGAATTCGTTCGCCGACTTCGAGAGGAAGAGGCAAAACTATCTACGAGTATTTGTCAGACCATCGTAGTCATGGCGACCGCCTACCGGCACCAAGAGATTCAGCAAGCAGCCCAGGATCTTCAGATCGACGCTATCCTGGAAAAGCCGGTCATACCTTCGCGGCTTTTTAATCTGGTCAATGACTTGCAATCTGGAAGTCGACAATCTGGAAGACTGGATTCTGAGTGCTCCCAATGCGACGATCTACAGGATGGCCGCGATCGTCTGCGGATGCTTCAGGGTTCCCGGCTCCTGTTGGTCGAAGACAATCTAACCAATCAACTGGTCGCGCAGGATTTGTTGAAGAAGATGGGTCTGTCTGTCACCATTGCGAATAACGGTCGCGAGGCAGTCGAACAAGCGTCGGTTCAGCGTTTCGATGTCATTCTGATGGATTTGCAGATGCCGGAAATGGATGGTCTTGAAGCGACAAAACGCCTTCGCGCTTTGCCCGAAGGGCAAACAGTGCCGATTATCGCCATGACTGCGGCGGTGATGAGCGCTGATCGTGAAGCCAGCCTGTCGGTGGGCATGAACGACTTTATAACCAAACCCATTGATGTCAATAAACTGACCTCTATATTGCTGCGATGGATTCCGCCGATGACGGATGACAAGTCGCCTATTCCGCCTAAGACAGCTACGGGCAACGCAGGATCCCCCTTTTCGATGGCCGGACTGGATCTTGCGCAAGCGGTCATGCGCCTGGGAGGGGATTGGGCGTTACTGCGCCGTACTTTGCACAATTTCGCGCGTGACTTTGCCGGCAGCGCCACCGCACTCGATGAATATCTTGCCCAAGGCCGCTGGCCGGAAGCCCGGCGTCTGGTCCATACGATCAAGGGCATGGCGCTTTCCATCGAAGCCCATCCCCTGCATGAAATCGCCGAGCAGTTTGAACAGGAACTGGAGGCGACCCAATGTCGCTCCAAAGCACGCTTTCAGGCTGTCCTGACCGAGACGCTGGCCAAGATCGCCGCCGCGCCGGAAACCGAATCGGCTGGGTTGAGTGACCCCAACAATGCGCAAATGAAGACGCTGGTCAACGAAATACAAGCTACCCTAGCGTTGTCCGGTTTCGTGGCTCCCGCCTTGATCGATGCGCTAGGCCAGCATTGCGCCCAACCGAAACAGCGCGCGCTTTTTCAGAAATTCAAAAATCAGGTGGATGTCTTCAACTACGCTGCCGCCCAAGCCACGCTGATCGAACTGGCTGCCCTGAGCCAAAAGGATAGCGAAGGTTGATTCCATGTCTCCGGATGAAGAACTTCTCGCCCCGCGCCGTCGCCCCATCCTCCTGATTGTTGACGACACACCGGCGAATATTCAGATTCTTGCGCAGGGTTTGATGGACCAGTATGACATTCGAGTAGCCACCAGCGGCATGGCCGCTCTGGAGCTTCTGCAAAAAACGAATAGACCCGATCTTATTCTCCTTGATGTGATGATGCCGGAAATGGATGGGTACGAAGTCTGCCGGCGTATCAAGCAAGACTCGGCACTGTGGGATATTCCGGTGATCTTTGTCACGGCGAAAGGGGATAGTGTTGATCAGCAACGAGGGTTCAATCTCGGTGCTGTCGACTACATTACGAAACCTATCGAAATACCGTTGGTTCGGGCGCGAGTCGGCGTTCATGTCCGCCTGAAGCTCAAATCGGAACGCCTGGAGCAATTGGCGCTCCTGGATGGCCTGACAGATATCCCCAACCGGCGTGCATTGGAGGAGACGCTGAAACGTGAGTGCGCGCAATCGCACCGCCACCGGGCGCCACTTTCTATCCTGATGGTCGATGTCGATCATTTCAAAGCCTTTAATGACTGCTATGGCCACGGTGCAGGTGACGAATGCCTAATACGTGTAGCGCATGCGCTCGAAAGGGGTTTACGGCGTCCGGGTGACTTTGTGGGACGCTATGGCGGAGAAGAATTTATCGTCATTCTCCCCGCCTGCGATCAGGCCGGGGCGGTTGTCATTGCAGAATATTTGCAGCAGCAAATTGCTGGTTTGCATATCCCTCATGCCTGCTCGTCAGTCGCAGATCATGTGACGATAAGTATCGGTCTCACGTCGAGGCAGGCCAAATCCAAGGACGTATGTTATGAAATGCTCCATGAAGCTGACCAGGCGCTGTATGCCGCCAAAGCACAGGGTCGTAACCGGGTCAGTGTCCTGTAGGGACAAGGCTGTTAAATTCTACGGAAAGGAGAAAAGTAAATGCTTACGAATTGCCCCGCTCCAAGGGTCTCTTGCAATACAGTGGCAAACCCGGATGGTGATATACTTCGTTCCCTTACATGAACCGGCAGTTCGGACGGCGCATTGCAATACCGCCGATCCCCTGACATTTTAGATGAGTGGCAGCAGCATGGCAGAAAATCGTTATCTCCTGAACACGCAATTGGCGCAGATGCTCAAGGGCGGCGTCATCATGGATGTGGTGAACGTGGAACAGGCCCAAATCGCTCAGGAAGCCGGCGCAGTGGCGGTTATGGCCCTGGAGCGGGTGCCGGCGGATATTCGCAAGCAGGGCGGTGTGGCGCGAATGTCCGACCCGGACTTGATCAAGGCCATCAAGAAAGCGGTGACGATTCCCGTCATGGCCAAGGCGCGCATCGGCCATTTTGTCGAAGCGCAGATTCTCCAAGCCCTCAAGATCGATTACATCGACGAAAGCGAGGTGTTAACCCCTGCGGATGAGGAATGCCATATCGACAAGACTTGCTTTGAGATTCCTTTCGTTTGCGGGGCGCGCAACCTGGGCGAAGCGTTGCGGCGCATTGCCGAAGGCGCGGCGATGATTCGCACCAAGGGCGAGGCCGGCACTGGCAATGTCGTTGAAGCGGTGCGGCATATGCGAACCATGAACCGGGAAATTCGCCAACTGGTCAACATGCCGGTCGAGGAAGTGGTGAGCTTCGCCAAGAATAACGGTTTGCCCTATGAACTGGCGCTGGAAGTCAAAAAGCTGGGCCGATTGCCGGTGGTCAATTTCGCCGCGGGCGGCATTGCGACTCCAGCGGACGCGGCGTTGATGATGCAATTGGGTTGCGACGGTATCTTTGTCGGTTCCGGTATCTTCAAATCCAGCAATCCGGCGCGGCGCGCGCGCGCTATTGTCAAGGCGACGGCTTACTTCAACGATCCAGAAAAGATTCTGGAAGCGTCGATGGACCTGGGCGACGCCATGCCGGGCCTGGATGTGGCTTCGATGCCAGATGGAGAGCGCCTAGCGGGACGTGGTTGGTAATGAATGCGGTTGTCGCGGACTCCAGCGTAATTGGCGTTCTCGATTTGCAGGGTGGCGTACAGGAACATCTGGATCACTTGCAACGGATTGGGATCACGGGCCGACCAGTTAAACATGCCGCTGATTTGGCCGGATTGGCCGGATTGATCATCCCCGGCGGCGAGAGCACCTGCCTGTCGCGGCTGCTGGATATTTTCGGTCTGCGTGCGGAGATTGAGGCGCATTATCGCCAGGGCTTGAAACTGTGGGGCACCTGCGCCGGGGCGATTCTGCTGGCGCGGGAGAATGTGGGCGAAACGCCGTTCTTTGGCCTGATGGATATTGCCGTCAGCCGCAACGCTTTTGGCAGTCAACTGGACAGTTTTCAATGCGAAGCGCTGGCCCCGGCGGT
>Ga0209607_1000215_pt1 | contig 51568 bp, 42 predicted proteins | sample AD_UKC117_MetaG_FD_184413 | JGI IMG/M metagenome (GOLD analysis project Ga0209607, IMG submission 184413) | Active sludge microbial communities of municipal wastewater-treating anaerobic digesters from Hong Kong - AD_UKC117_MetaG (SPAdes)... | ecosystem: Engineered > Bioreactor > Anaerobic >... | reverse complement strand
TTCAAACAACAAGAAATCGTGGTCGAAGAAGGCACAGCCAGTACCGGCTGGGAAACCATGCTAAACGGCCTCATCGAAACAGGCTTTTCCATCGTCGGTACATGGCCCATGCGTACCGAACTCAGCAACCGCATGATTGCCAGCGGCACCAACGCCCTCGCCTCCTCCATCGTCCTCGTCTGCCGCCCGCGCCCGGCTGGGGCCCCACTTACCACCCGCCGCGACTTCGTCAACACCCTGCGCCGCGAGCTGCCCCAGGCCCTGCGCCAGATGCAATCCGGCAACATCGCCCCCGTTGACCTGGCCCAGGCCTCCATCGGCCCCGGCATGGCCGTCTACAGCCGCTACAGCCAGGTGCTGGAACCGGACGGCCAGCGCCTCACCGTGCGCGCCGCCCTGCAGCTCATCAACCAGGTCCTCGACGAATTCCTGGCCGAAACCGAAGGCGACCTCGACGGGGACTCCCGCTTCGCCGTTAGCTGGTTCGAGCAGTACGGCTTCAACCCCGGCGAATTCGGCGTCGCCGACGTCCTGGCCCGCGCCAAAAATACATCGGTCGACGGGCTGGTGCAGGCCGGCGTCCTGCAAGCCGGCGCCGGCAAAGTGCAGCTCTACACCTGGGAGGAACTAGACGCCGGCTGGGACCCGGCCGCCGACAAGCGCCCCACCGTCTGGGAAGCCACCCACCACCTCATCGAGCGGCTCAACATGCACGGGGAAGAGGGCGCGGCCCTGCTGCTGGCCAAAATGTCGCCAGACCTGGCGGCCGCCGCCCGCCAACTGGCCTACCGCCTCTACGCCATCTGCGAGCGCAAGAACTGGGCGGAGCAGGCGCGGGATTATAATGCGCTGGTCATCTCCTGGTCGTCCAGCGCAGAGCGCGCCGCCGAGGTCAAGCAGACGTATCAGCAAGGGAGTTTGTTTGGGTAGAGGACGCGGGAGATTGGAGACTGGAGATTGGAGACTGGAGATTGAACCAGTCTCCAGTCTCTAGTCTCCCGTTAAGTTCCGTAAAGAGTCAGGAATAAAGCCATGGCGCACCGGCAAGACATTCGCAAACAACTGGCTGAAGAACTGGATATTCCGCCGGAGCAGATCGATCAGGTAGTAACGGCCGTGCACAAGCAGCTGAAACACTCGTTGCCAGACGCCAGCCTGCTTGACGTGGTGCAGCGGAACCCTCAGAGCCGTGCGCTGTTCAAACAAATCCAGCAAAATCTCTTTGCGGCGGAATTGGTGGGGGTGGGGGAGGAACGGCCGTTTACACCCGCGCCCACCCCGGAACCGGCGACAGACCAGAACATCCAGGTGTTAGAAATAGACCTTTTGGTCGCCAAGCTCAACTTCCCCGAACAACAGGTTAGGCATCTGCCCGACGACATTAAAGATCGTCTGGGCCTGACGATTACCTACAATGACATATTGCAGTTTTTAGACGTTGCCACGCCGCCAGTCACCGTTGAAGACATTCGCAACTATTTCTACCGAGAATGGAAATCGGCTTACGATTTAGCCCGCATCATGAGCCTGTCTGATGACGAAGCCTGGCGATTCATGGTCCAGATCCGGGAACAGGTTTCCTGGTCAGTGCCACATGCGCAGCTAATCAAAACCGTTCATGGCCTGCCGCACCAACACCGAAGCCCGGATACCATTGCCCGGTCGTTGGACCTGCAGTTCATTGCCAGGCATCTTCACCTGACCCTATCAGAAGCATCAGCGCTGCTCACCCATATCCAGCAAGAAGCCGCCGAGTTCGTTTCCAACCGGCAGATCATCAATGCCATCCCCTTTCTTGACCGGCAGATGGCGGAACCCTACGAAAGACAATTCATCACGTTGTGGGAAATCGCCGACACGCTGTCCTTATCCATGGAACAGGCCGATGAATTTGTCCGGCGCGTCAAGGCCAAGGCTTCGCCGGGCGCCACTTATCAAGAGATATTGGAAGCGTTTAATGAGCTATCGACTCAAAATTTGTCGGAAACGGCCGTGCTGGATCAGCTTGTGGTGCGACAAGCCGCCCGTCAGACCGGAATGACGGCCGATGAGTTTAGGCAGCTGCCCCAAACGATCAGCGAGGAAATTGACGCCGCCGTCACCCAATACGACCTTATCCGCACGATACACGAACTGGGAACAGGGGCCAACATCGCAAGCATCAAAGCCCATTACTGGAAGAAACAATACCCCATTCCTCAGATAGCCGTGGCATTGCAAGTACCCGCCGCCACGGCCCGGTCTCGTCTTGCCCAGATCATGCGGGACATTCATTTTCCGATAAACAACGACGAGATTTTGAGGACGGTCCAATCACTGCCCATTGCAGAGCGAACCAACAAAAACATCGTTAGCCAGATTTATGCTCGGCAGGTGGCGGTTGAACTGCACCAAGAACCCCAACAGGCTCAAGAATTGCAGCGCGAAATTATGAACAAAACTGGTCAGGAGTTTTCCGGTTGGGAAATAGACGCTGCCTGGAAGCTCTTGCCTCCGGCAAACAAAACTGTCTCCGATTTAATCGGCTTATTGCAGGCTCAAAGCTCCTGGCATAAAAATCCGCAGGAAACTTTCGCACAGATCCAGCAGATTAGAGAAAGAACCGCCGAGGCGGTGCCGCTTGCCGAGTTTCTGGCAGAGCTGCAGAAAATCCCTGCACCCCTGCAAAACGATAACGGCATCCTCAACTACTTTAATCTCCGCTATGTGTTGCCCAACGAGAAGCCCAAACGTAAAACGCTCATCCGTTTGGCAACCGACATTACACAACTTCCTCAGGAAGGCCGGTTCTGGAAATTTGTCGGCCAATGCCCCACCCCCGACAATTTAACCGTCAGAGAGGTGGATCATCTACTACAACTGGTTGCCTGGGATATCCCAAACGTCTTAGAACCAGACAAATGGCAAAAGGAACGTTGGGTTACGAGCAGCTATCTGATAGATATACTGGGCGAAGAGCACAGTAACAGCTTGCTCCCCTTGAGCACAGAACGACAGGAACGCGTAACCTCACTCAAAACGTATGCCAAGAGGTGTTGGGCCACGATTTGCTCACAGGAGCGCCAATACCAGGTGCCTTCCAGGGGTAAGGCGGAAATTATCGTACCCCCATCTGTTACAGCGCTGATCAATCTCCATTCGATTCGGTTTGTGCAAGAGCACATGCAAGCGCCGGGCCTTTTTGTTCAGTTTAAATTTGACAACCCGTCTCTCATCGGTGTTATTCGCATTGATCCGTCAGGCGTTATCAGCGGCTTCCATCAATTGGTCGACGCATCCTGGTTAACAAGTCTTGTTGAATCCGTGGCTCTATCACATTATCGTGATCTGGTTGTTCCTCAGCGCCTGATGGCGACATCTCTCCGTGTGCCTGGAAGACGCCGGAACGGCCGTCAGGCCAATAGCGAGGCAAATCATCGGACAAACAAACCATTTCCAATGCAGCGCCGTACCAGGAAGCAATACTCCCTGGCAGACTGGTATGAATCGCAAGAAATAGCTCGCCATATGGTCCGAGGACATACTCGTTGGATAAGTCAAGGGTTTGTAGCCAGCGACGAGAAGCATTTTCAAGCCAAAAAGGCAGGCGTTTCATTACCGATTGGGTTTACGTGGGTGATTGAACATGAACGTGGTAATCCTCAGCCGACCAAAATCCCTTTGATTGGCGAAGATTTGTCCAAACATACTGTTTTTACATCCCCGCCCCAGGCTGAGGCGGAACTGGCAAGAATTTTGACTTAACGTCTCGAAAATACAAGACGTAATCAAAACAAGGAAAAAAGCTATGGCACTTAGTAATCGAGAACGAGTGGGACGCGTATTGGAAGCCTTACGGGCCGGGTTGGCTTCCTTTGTCGTACGGGAATACCGGCTGGTTTACCGCAAGGATTTTGTCCGGGAAATTGACGCCGCCCTGAATACCAATGCCTTTCAGATGCCCAAAGAAGCCTATACTGACGTCAGCGCCCTCATCGGCGCCCTGGACGCCCATAATACGCTCAATCTGATGTGGCGGCGTTGGAATGAGGTGTTTCAAGACAAATTAGGCCACACGGGGCGCAGCTATGTCAGCGAACTGATGCAGGCGCGCAACGACTGGGCGCACCAAAAAGCCTTCACCAACGACGAAGCCTACCGTGTGGCCGATACGGCCAGCCGCCTGCTCAAGATGGTCAGCGCCGGAGACGTGGCGGCCGTGGTTGACCAGATCGGCAACGATCTGCTGCGCCTGCGCTTTAAAGACGAAGCGCAAAAAGCCAAAGAAGAGGCCGAAAGCCAGAAGACGCCGGAGACGACAACTCTAGCCGGGTTGAAGGCGTGGCGCGAAGTAGTCAGCCCGCATAGAGATGTGGCCAACGGCCGTTACCTGCAAGCCGAATTCGCCGCCGACCTCTCCCAGGTGCTGGCTGGGACAGCCGAAGCCGAATACCAGGACCCGGTCGAATTCTTCCGCCGCACCTATCTCACCGAAGGGCTGCTAAATATGCTTGTCACCGGCATCCTGCGCCTGACTTCACAGGGCGGTGACCCGGTGGTGCAGTTGCAAACTGCCTTTGGCGGCGGCAAGACCCATTCCATGCTGGCCCTTTACCATTTGTGCAGCGGCGGCATCCAATTAAGCGACTTTCCTGGCGGCGAACGCCTGGGCCAGCGCATTGGGCACGTGGATTTGCCCGAAGCCAACCGCGCCGTGCTGGTGGGCACCGCTTTGGATCCTGCCAAACCGCGCCAATATCCGGACGTAACCGTGCACACGCTGTGGGGCGAACTGGCCTACCAGCTGGGCGGCGCGGAGGGTTACGCCCTCGTCGCCCAGGCCGACCAGAAAGGCGTCAGCCCCAATTCCAACACCCTCACTGACCTGCTGTCCCAGTTTGGTCCGTGCCTGATCATTATCGACGAGTTTGTAGCCTACGCCCGCAACATCTACCGGGCCGAGGGACTACCTTCCGGTTCCTTCGATTCCGTCACCACCTTCATGCAAGCTCTCACCGAGGCCGTGCGCCGCGCCCCCGATTCCATGTTGCTGGTCTCCCTGCCGGAATCGGACATTGAAGTAGGCGGGGAAGCAGGCAAAGAAGCGTTAGAGCGCCTGGCCCACATCGTCGGCCGTATCGAATCGGTTTGGAAGCCGGTCACGGCCACGGAAAGCTTTGAAATCGTGCGCCGCCGCCTCTTTGCCGATGACGTGGATTACGCGGCGCGGGATGCCGTCTTGCAAGCTTTCAACCACATGTATCGCCACAGCGCGGGCGAATTTCCCGCCGGGGTGGCCGAACGAGATTATTACGAACGCATGGCGTCGGCTTATCCCATTCACCCGGAATTGTTCGACCGATTGTACCAGGACTGGTCTACGCTGGAGCGGTTCCAGCGCACGCGCGGTGTGCTGCGGTTGATGGCGGCGGTGATTCATCAACTGTGGACCCGCAGCGACCCGTCGCTGCTGATCCTGCCGGGCACGATTCCGCTGGCGGCCACGCCGGTTCGGAACGAACTGCTGCGCTATTTGCCGGACACGTGGACGGCCGTGTTCGACAAAGACGTGGACGGGTCCGAAGCCTTGCCTTATCTTATTGACGGGCAGGTGCCGGCGCTGGGGCGGTACGCCGCCGCCCGCCGGGTGGGGCGCACTATCTTCCTGGGCAGCGCCCCCTCGGAAGGGCAGCAGGTCCGCGGCCTGGAAGAAATCCGGGTGCGCCTGGGCTGCGCCCAACCAGGCGAGCCAACAGCCATCTTCGGCGATGCCCTGCGGCGCATGGGCAGCCAACTGACCTATCTGTACACGGACGGCAGCCGATATTGGTACGATACCCGCCCCACCGTTAACCGGCTGGCGCGCGACCGGGCGCAGGGTTTCCCCGCGGTGGAAGTCAGCAGCGAAATTGTTGCCCGCTTGCGCAAAGTCAGTAAGAATCGGGAATTCGCCGCCTTCCATGTCGCCCCGCCGGACAGCGGCGACGTGGCCGACGAGGCGCGGGCGCGGATTGTGGTGCTGCCACCCGATGCCCCTTATAAACGCTCCGTTGACTTGCCCCCGGCCGTGGAGACGGCGCAGCGCATTCTAGAGAGCCGGGGTAGCGGGCAGCGATTGTATAAGAACATGCTGGTCTTTATTGCCCCGGACCACAATGGTTTGGAGGCGCTGGAAACGGCCGTGCGTGAGTTTATGGCCTGGCGCTCCATTCAACAGGAAGAGGATGAGCTGGATTTGGGCACGCAGCAGCGGCGGCAGGTGAAAAACAGCCTGGATACGGCCGACAGTACAGTCGATTTGCGCATCCGGGATACGTACAGCTGGCTGCTGACGCCGGTGCAGCCGGACCCCTTGGGCAAAATCGAGTTCCAGGCCAATCGCATCAGCGGCGACGACAATTTTTATGACCGGGCGGCGCGTAAACTGAAGCAGGATGGGCTGCTCATCAACGAATGGTCGCCTGATATCCTGCGTATGGAACTAGACCGGTATATCTGGGGCGAAGGCAAAGGCTGGGCTGTGAATCTGAAGCAGTTGTGGGAGTATCTGGCGCAGTATTGTTATCTGCCGCGTTTATTTGATCAGGAGGTGCTGGTAACGGCCGTGCGCGCCGGCGTCAACCGTTTGGATGCGCCCTTTGCCTATGCCACTGGTACAAACGCCGCCGGGTATCATACCGGCCTGGTGTACCAGTCGCCTGGCCAAATTTTCTTTGACGGATCTAGCCTGTTGGTGCATCCTGACCACATCCAGGAACCACCGCCTCCGCCACCAAAGCTGGGCACGGGGCCTCTAATACCTCACGTCAGACCGGAGAAGAAGTTGGGAGAGACTCAACCAACTTTACCGCCGGCACCGCCCGCTACTACAAGGTATTACGGCCGTGTGGCCTTGGATCCGCAGCGGGTTAATCGAGAAATGGGCCTGATTGTGGAAGAAGTAATTGAGCGGTTAACTAGTTTAATTGATTGTGAGGTGGAAATCTCGTTGGAAGTTAGCGCTCGTCTGCCCGAAGGATTTGACGAAGCGACAATTCGTACAATAAGCGAAAATAGCCGGACGTTGAAGTTTGGCCATTTTGAGTTTGAGAAAGATTGATTCGCTGAGATGTTCTATTACTATCTTTCGATTTTCAATCTTCAGTTTGCTTTGTAAGATAAGAATATGTCTCGATCTTCATCTTTTTCCAGTGGGGAAGATGCAGCAAAGAAGCTAATATCCCTAGCTGAGGCTGCAGAACTTAGCGGACTTTCTCAAGGACACCTGAGATTGCTTGCTAAGCAAGGGCAGATTTGGGCGGCAAAAATTGGCCGGAATTGGGTAACCACTAGAGAGGCCGTCCAAGCGTATTTAGCAACAAATCCTCGCCCTGGTCCAAAGCCTAGAGAGTAGAGCATCTCTGGCCTTCGGTCTGTAGCCGTAGTTTTTCCTATTGTTATTTTATGCTATATCGCATATAATGTTGCTGTGAACAGATTTTTGTTATGCAACAGTTGGTGTGTTTTTTGGGATATTCTTCATTCTTACAATCGCCGTAATGAACTTAATCGCCTGATCAAGTGGGCGAGAAACAGGAAGCTGGAGGGGCCAAGAAAACTATATGAGTCCCGTCAAAATGAAGAAGAAAATCGACTAATGCGATTTAAGTGGCGTTATCCTGGCTTAGATCGTTCTGCTTATTTGATATATTTGGCAGGTAAGGTAGTGAGCCAATCACCAAAATACCTGCCGCGAGGCTCGGCCTCTATTTATCGTTACAAACAAAGTCTCTAGTCAGGAAACACACCGTTTTGAGTCTGATTTGAGCGGTGCAATACAATGCCCTGAATTGATGCTGGTCCCACCAATTCAGGGCTAACCTACATGCTGTGATACCAGCCTTGTAGGCTTAACGCAATCCTATAGTTTTGCGTTCGAGTCGTCAATGGCTGTTAACAGTGATTGGCGACTCTTTTTTTGTAAAGTTTGTGCGAGCCGTTATCTATCACAATTCGTTTAGGAACCAGAAAAGGTAGGCATTTGACAGTAATACTTAGATGTATCAATTAATTTTAACGGGCATCAGCCCAGAAAGGAATCTATGCCCGATGAGCATAGCCAGAATGTGCAGACCAAAGGTTCTCCGCGATTTTTTTATAAGCCAAATCTCGATGTATTGGCTGACCATCCTTTGATTGGACCCCGAATCAATCCAGATTGGCGACCGAAACAAAAGAAGCGGAAGAAGGAAATAAAAATGCGTTACGCAGCCTATGTTCGTATAAGTTCAGAGGAACAGATTGGAAATTATTCCATTGATGCCCAAAAGAGAGCCATAGAAGCCTGGGTCATTGCTAATGGGGGAGTGTTAGTCAAAGTATATGCTGATGAAGGACATTCTGGCCGTACAGCTGAACGACCGGCCTTCAAAGAGCTGCGCAAAGATGCTCGAAAAAAGAAGTACGATGCCGTGATCGTTCATAAGTTTGATCGCTTCGCCCGCAATCGTACAGATGCGCTAGCTATCAAATCACTACTTCGACATGATTATGGCATCAAGGTATTTTCCGTTAGCGAGCCATCCGAAGATAGCGACGGTCCGATGGGTGCTTTGATTGAAGGCATCATGGAATCAGTTGCAGACTGGTACAGCCAGAATTTGAGCGCCGAAACGGCCAAAGGCAAAAAAGAACGCAGCAATCAAGGTATACATAATAACCGTGCTCCGTTTGGTATGAAGAAAAACGCGGACAAGATATTAGTGCCTGACGAGAATGAACTCCCTGGCCTTAGAATGGCTTTCGATAAGTATGCTTCTGGAAAGTTTAGTGACACAGATATTGCTGGATTGCTTAATGATGCTGGCTATCGCAGTAAAACGGGCCGGCGATTTTCCAAAGAAACAGTACGCGATATTCTGCAAAATTGGACGTATCTTGGCCAAATAAAATATCAGAAATACATGACCCGAGCAGATGGGAGACGCTCCTATGATGCACCTGTGGAGTGGTTTGATGGTCAACATGAAGCAGTAATAGACAAGGAACTCTTTGAGCATTGTCAGAGGGTGCGTGTTAAACGAAGCAGACATCGTCAGGCTACACCGAAATATAATTCCTATCTACTGCGTAACCTTATCTATTGCCACCGCTGCTGTAGCCATCCACCGGAAGAGAAGACTTTTCGCCAATACGGCAAAATGAGGCCGAATAAAGTAACCAGAAGTGACCGCAGCTATTATCGCTGCCGTGCTCGGGACTTTGGGTACACGTGTGAACAGCGAGCCGTACGCGTAGAAGTCATCGACCAACAAGTTGTCTCAGTGTTAATGAACCTGAAACCACCAAGCGACTGGCGTCGTGGAATCACTAAAGCGATGGGAAATCTGCTGGGCGACAAGAATCTAGAGGAACATATTCAGGAAATAAAAGCCGTGATAGAGCGGATGGACGCTCGTTGGGACCATGGCTTTTTTGCTAGCGAGGAGGAATACATCCAGAAACGCATTAAGCTTCAGATGGAACTAGAGCAGCTTACGCCCGTGCCAGATGATGAATTAGAACAAGCCGCGGACTTGTTGGCGAATTTTAAGACCCATTGGGAAAGATTAGAAGGAGACGAAGAGGCAAGGCACGAACTGGTGAGGCTAATTGTCGAGCGTGTATACGTTCACGATGATAGGGTAGTGGCAATGACCTTACGCTCCAACTATCATCTGGTTCTCAACCATAAAACAAATGGGCCAACTGAATTTTCAGTTGACCCATCTTGTGTCACGTACGGGAGCGACGGGGATCGAACCCGCGATCTCCGGCTTGACAGGCCGGCGTGTTAACCACTACACCACGCCCCCTAGAGCGAAGGGGATAGTATCAAAAACCAGGATGACTGTCAATATCAATTGACAGGAATTTCACAATATTGGGTCCTTTTTGAGTAACGAAGGGCTGGGATTTAAGAGTCGGTCGGCGGCCTCGATGGCTTCCTCTACGGTGACCCCCAAATCCCAGGAAAACGGCCGTGTTTCTCCCCCTTCCCGCTGCCAATCATGCCACAATACTGCCAATCGCCCCTTCGTACCATAAGGCTGAGATACCGCCGGGTCGCTCGGCCCAAAAATCGCCAGCGTGGGGCAGCCGACGGCCGCGGCTACGTGTGTTGGCCCCGTGTCGTTGCCGATGTATAAATCGGCCACTTCGCACAGGCTTCCCAACTCGCCCAGGCTTAGCTCGCCCGCCCAGTTCGCCACCGGCACGGCCGTCATGCCGCTGATGGCCGCCGCAATCCCCCGATCGGATGACGCACCCACCAGCAAAATGCATGCCTCATGTCGCCGGCCAATGTGGTTGATCAGCCGGGTGAATCGTTCTGCCGGCCATACTTTGTCCGGGTCGGTTTGGATGGGGTTGCTTGCGCCGCCAGGATGAACAATCACCAGTGGTTTATCGCCCAGCCAGTCTAGATCCTCAACCAGACGGTGAGTAACGGCCGTTCGGTCATTATCCGGTGGGTAAAATTCCATGCCAGCGGCTTGGCACAGGTCTGCCGCCACACCCATACGGCTGGCCAGAGACAGGTACATAGCCGCCGCATGCCGGGATTCGGCCGGCGGCCTGACGGCAATGCTGTGGGCAAACCCACGGCCGTTTACATTCAGGCCTATGCGCTGGGGAATGCTGGCTTCCCAGGCCAACAACGCCAGCGTGCTGGAGCGGCTGGGAATGATGCACGTATCGTAAGCCTCTTCTTGCAGGCGATGGGCCAGTTGGCGAATGGCCGTCCAGCCGGCCGCCTTCAGGTCGTCAGGTCCGGCGTCGATCAACTCTGTGATGCGCGGGTTGCCGATGATCGCCGGCCTGCCCCAGGCGCCAATCACCCAATCGAAGCGCGTCTGGGGATAAGCCTGGCTGAGCGCCGCCAGCAGGGGCGTGGTTAACATAACCTGGCTGACACAGCAGGGCTGCAGAATGACTGCTTTTTGCGGCGGCGTAAACGGCCGTCGGCTGAGCAGCCAAAATGGCAGGCGCGCCGCACGCGCCGCCGCCACCGTAAACCAATTATCTCGTGGCATAGTGGGCTAAAGATAACAGAAAACCGGCGTTTTTGCCCAATTCCCTTAGCCGCCGCCAACCGTGATCAACTCTTTGATCTGATCGAACTTGGCTTCACCAATGCCGGGCACGTTCATAATCTCCTCGATTGTGGCAAACAGCCCGACGCTGTTGCGATAGGCGATGATTTTTTCGGCCGTGCTGGGACCAATGCCGGGCAGGGCATCTAGCTCGGCCAGGCCGGCCTGGTTAATGTTGATCAGGCCGTCTGGCGAGCTGGTGGAGCCGGGCACGGCCGTGTCGCCTCCGGGCGCGGCCTGCGAAAGAACGGCCGTCGGCGTGGCCGCCAATTCTACCAGCGTGGGCACATACACTTGTGCGCCGTCAAATAGCGGCTGGGCCAGATTGACGACGGCCGTGTTGGCGTCTGCGCTGAACCCTCCGGCAGCGGCAATGGCCTGCTCCACCAGGCTGCCCGGCGGCAGCGTGTAAACGGCCGCGGACGCCACGGCCCCGTTGACATACACGCGGATTGGGCCGGGCGTGGCCGTCGGCTCGGCTGTGGCTGTGGGGGCGGGGGGAATAATCTCTAACGGCGCAGGCTGGGTTTGCCGCATAAGTCCCACGCCTAAAAACGTCAAGATCGATCCGGCGATCAAACCAACAAGGATGTAGCTGACATTGCTTTGGGTAACTCTCATTTCTGCCCTCCATCAGAAAAGATGTTTTGGCTGTTTTGATTGCAGACACATATTCTATTTTAGGTTTATTGCCAGCAGGATCTGTTTACCCTTTGACGACGGCAACCGGGATGAGCCGGGCCACTTTGCGGGCGATTCCTGCACCATGCACCACTTCGATCACCTGATCCACGTCTTTGTAGGCGGTCGGCGCTTCTTCGGCCAGGCCGGGCAGGCTGCCGGCGCGCACGTGAATACCTTCTGCTTCCAATTCTTCGCGTAGTTCATCGCCGCGAATGGTGCGCTTGGCCTGGCTGCGGCTCATGGTGCGCCCCGCGCCGTGGCAGGTGGAACCAAAACTTTGGGTCATCGACTGCTCCGTGCCTACCAGCACCCAACTGGCTGTGCCCATGGAGCCGGGCACCAACACCGGCTGGCCGATGTCGCGGTAAGCATCGGGCAGAACGGGCGAGCCGGGACCAAAAGCGCGGGTGGCCCCTTTGCGATGGACACACAGTTTGCGCTGACGGCCGTCTACTTCATGCTCCTCAATTTTAGCCATGTTATGGGCAATGTCGTAAATCTGGTAGACGGTGGAGCGCAGACCGGTTCCGGCTAGGACTTGCTCAAAACTTTGCCGGATCAGGTAGGTGAGAACCTGACGGTTGACAAAGGCGTAATTGGCCGCTGCCTGCATTGCCGCCAGATAATCCTGCCCTTCGGGGCTGCTAAGCGGCGCGCAGACGAGTTCGCGATCGGGCAGTTTGATGCCGTATTGCTGCACGGATTTTTGGAATCGTTTGACATAATCGGTGCAAACCTGGTGGCCGAAGCCGCGCGAGCCACAGTGGATTTGCACCACAATTTGCCCGGGAAAGAGGCCCATGCGCTGCGCGGCCTCGTCGTGAAAAATCCCATCGACGACGTCGACTTCGATGAAGTGGTTGCCCGCGCCCAGCGTGCCAATCTGGTCTAGGCCGCGTTTTTTGGCCCGGTCACTGACTTTGCGGGCATCGGCATGGGGGAGACGGCCGTTTTCCTCCGTGCGTTCCAGGTCCATCGGCGTGGCATAGCCGTTTTTGAGCGCCCACTGGCTGCCCTGCTCCACCAGGCGGTCCAACTCGGCTGGCTTGAGTTGCACGCTGCCGCCGCGCCCGACGCCGCTGGGGCAGTTGGCCTGCAGCGCCGACGCCAGGCGGTCCAGGTGCGGCGCGGCCTCCTCGCGGTGCAGATGGGTGGCTAGCAAGCGCACGCCGCAGTTGATGTCGTAGCCTACGCCGCCGGGCGAAATGATGCCGTCGGGTAGTTCGGTGGCGATAACGCCGCCGATGGGGAAGCCGTAGCCCTGGTGAATGTCCGGCATGGCCAGGGCGTATTTGACGACGCCGGGCAGTGTGGCGGTGTTGACCAGTTGGGCCAGGCTTTTATCGCTTAGGGCGGCCTCCAGCAGGGGGCCATCGGCGTAAAAGCGCGCCGGCACGCGCATGTCGGTGCGGTAGGTGGTCGGTATTTCGTGTACGTAGGGATTGATTTGGCGGAAATCGCTGCGTTTCATGACTGCCTCCAGAGAGCTAAACGTCGAATACGATGGTGGTTTCCAGGCCGCGGTGGGTGGGGACAATGGCCAGATTGTGGTAGGTGACGGCTTTGATGTGCTTAACGAGTTCGGTGACCGGGCCGCCGTGGAGGGTGGCTTCCAGATGGGTCGGGGAAACGGCCGTTAGCTCAAATTCGGGAAACACCACCTGTTCCATTTCGGCCCAATAGGCCAGCTCGCTCAGCCAGTCGACCAGCAAGGTTTCGGCGTCGTCGGCGTCCAGGGTAAGTTGGCGGGTGAGGGTGGGGGAAACGGCCGTGTCGCCGCCCACCATCAGATGATTCATGCCCTCGGCCGCCTGACGCAGCAATTCACCCAGGTCGCGGCCCCAGACCCGGATCGCCCAATCGGCTGTATGGTCAACAATGACAAACCCTGCCATTCGCTGGCGGCTCCTTTGCAAACAGACGGCAGAGCGGCCAGATAGATGGGGTGTACCTCTGCTGCCTTATTTATTTTGTCCACATACAGGCCTGAATTCATTGTATTGAGAGATTTCTGCCAGGTTTCGCGCGATTCAGGCCTGGTTCCATTGTAGCATAGAAGCAAATTCCATAGCATCTTCACCCGGCTGGCGGTATGATTAGGACGTTTGAGCGTTGGCTCAGGCAACGTAAAACAAGGAGCAGACCATGAGTGACCAACCGACAACCCCACCACCTGGCAAGCGAATCAGCATTGACATCCCGAAAGATTTGCGGGCGGTATACGCCAACGTCGCGTTTATTACCCACACCCCCGCTGAGGTCGTGCTGGACTTTGCCCAGGTGCTGCCGCGCATGCCGCGCGGCTCTGTGCAGGCACGCATCATCATGTCGCCGATGCATGCCAAGATGTTGCAGCAGGCGTTGGCCCAAAACATCGCCAATTACGAACGCCAGTTTGGCGAAATCAGGCTGCCGCAGCAGATGAACCTGGCGGACCAATTTTTCCGTTTTCCACAGCAGGATTCGGACGACGACAACAAGGATAACAAGAACGATCAAGAATAGGGGGCCGCATATGGACCAGTTGGAATTATTAGCGGAAGAGATTCGGCAGGAATTTGAGCGGGTGAACGCGGCGCGTGACCAGGCTTACCAGCGCTCGCGTGAGCTGATCAGCCTGTGTGCGCGTTCCATTCGAGCCATGCATCGCAGCGAGTGGGACACAGCCGACCGGCTGTTGGCGGAACTGCGCCAGGCCAAAGAGACGTTTGTGGCCGACGTGCGGGATTTCCCGGATTTGTATTTTGCCGGCTACACTCAGGATGCCATCAAAGAATATGTCGAAGCGCATCTGACGTATGCGATTATGCGGGAACGGCCGTTACCCACCCCTTTGGACCTCGGCGCGGAATCCAATACCTGGCTGAATGGCCTGGCCGAAGCGGCCACCGAACTGCGCCGCCGCATTCTGGACATTATCCGCCACGGCCACAGCGACGAAGCCGAACGCCTGCTAGACGTGATGGACGCCATCTACAGCATCCTGGTGACTTTCGATTTCAACGATTCGATCACCGGCGGGCTGCGCCGCCGCACAGACACCGTGCGCGCAGTGCTGGAACGCACCCGCGGCGATGTCACCACCAGCCTGCGCCAGGCGAAATTGGAAGAGGCCCTGGAAGCGCTGGAAGCGAAGTTTAACGAGGAACGATGAATGTTAAACGCTGAACGCTGAACGCAGAATTTATCGTTCAGCATTCAGCGTTCTCCGTTCATCGTTATCATGCCCAGGCCGAGGCCGGAAATGAGTCCTGCCAGGGACCACAAGGGCAGTTGCTGCCAGACCCAGGTGATTTGTTGGAGGGTAAATTCGGGGCCGTGGGCGTGCAGGCCGGTTTTGACGGCCATGAAGAGCAGGGTTAGCAGGCTGCTGCCCAAGCCGAGGAGCAGGCCGAGCACGGCCGTTGCGCCCAGCCATTGCGTCCGTGTGAGTGTTTTGCCGCCCAGGAAGCGTTGGGCCAGGTGGGCCAGGGCGACGGCCGTTGTGCCCACCCCCATGACTACCACCCGAACCAAGTTCCCTTCTAACGGGATCCAGATCAGGGCATAGAGGATGTAAACGGCCGTGAGCCATTTCAGATACGGCCGTCTGCCGGGGAAAACCACTGCTTCTCTTGCTCCTTTGCCGCCTCGTTCATTCTGAAAAAACCATGAGGCGCTGGCTGGCTAACTAGACTTCTGTCCAGTTTTTGTCATAATCCAATCTGAAAATAACCCACACGAATCAGGAGAATATAACATGTCTGACGATCCCATCAAAGAGGCATTAAACCGCATGCCCTATGGCTTTTACAGCCTGACTTCACGCAACGGCGACGACGTTAACGCTATGGTCGCCAACTGGATTATGCAGGCTTCCTTTACCCCTCGGCTCATGGCCATTGGCCTGCAAAAGAAAGCATACACCCATGGCGTCATCAGTGAAGGTGGCGTGTTTGCCATCAACATCTTCAACCAGGAAGATCAGGATGCCATGATGCCCTTTACCAAAGGGCGGGCCAAAAAACCGGAAAAGATGGCCGAAGCCAGCTACACGCCAGCGCCGCAAACGGGCTGCCCCATTCTGGCGGACGCCGCCGCCTATGTGGAATGCAAAGTGGTAAAAATCGTAGACGTGGGCGGCGACCACGACATTGTGATCGGGGAAGTGATCGGCGGGGACGTGCTCAAGGAAGGCGACGTAGACGATACCCTCACCTTGCCGCAGATCGGTTGGAGCTACGCCGGTTGAGGGTTTAAGTATTCAGGTGTTCAAGTGTTCAAGTGTTCAAGTATCTTGGAACTACCTGAACACCTGAACACCCTTGATCATCTATGGCGCTTCCGGCGTGGCCGTGACCAGAATATACCCTTTGGGCACGTCCTGCACATAGGGCTCTGCCGGCGGAGGCGGGGTCGTGTCCGTAAAGGTCACGTTGGTAAAGCCCAGGCTCATCAAAAAATCGCGCATATAGTTTTCGGCGTTCGTGCGGGCCAGATCGAGCAGACCGCTTTCTTTGGCCGCTTCTCGGATCTTTTGCTCGGCCAACTGGCGCACTTCTGTCTCCATGTCTGCGTCCGGGCTGGCCAGCAGACCGGTGTCCCGGTTGGCCACGTAAGATTGGCCGGTATCCAGCGCCGGTAAATCATCAAACGTTTTGACCTCCGGCAGGTGGACCATCACCGTGTCTGGTCCATAAACCTGAATATCATCCACCGACATTTCGGCAAAATCTACCCCGGCGACCACTTTGCCGTGGGCCACAAACACCAGTGATTCTCCCAAAAGACCCCAAAGCGCGTCCTGGTTGCGTTCGGCCGTCACCACTTTTTCCAGTTCAATGGAGGCGGTTTCCAGGCGCGACAAATCATTGATTTGGGTAACGATGGTTGTGGGGCTGGGCACGTATACTGGCGTGGCCGGGATGATAAGGTTCCGCACCAGGTCACTTACCGGCTGGACCACGTTTTGCTCGATTTGATTGGCCCCGGCAATGACCGTATAGGCGGCGATGGAGCCCAGCACCAGGAAAACGATCAGCACCACAAAAACCATGTTGCGCAAAATGACGCCGATATTACTGCCTTGTTTTACATGTTCTTGTTCTGTCATAAACAATATCCCGTTAAACCACAAATGTTGTGCAGACTTTTGTCGGTTTGTTTGATTAACTCCTCGCTCCCATGCGCCGGATAAGGCGCAGGTTGGTTATGGATAGTATAGATTTATTGGCTGCGCTTCAACCTTATCTTAACCTCAAATCCAGTTTAACTTCTATACGTAGCGTTAAAACAAATGAGTGCAAAAAAAGATGTGGCCGGTTTGCCGGAATTAATGCTTGTCTTATGCATTTCCGCATTTGCATCCTTTTTCTTCTGGGGGACAATTGGCTCTATGGTTGTGGCTGCCTGCGTTCTCCAATTAAATTTGAGCGGCGTTTCTTCTTTAAAGGAAAAGCGGCGCATTGTGAAGTCGGTTTTGGCGCGGCTGTCGCAGCAGTTTAACGTGGCCACGGCCGAAGTTGATCACCAGGACGTGTGGCAAACGGCCGTTATCGCCCTGGTCACCGTCGGTAATGATACCCGCTATCTGCACGGTTTGTTAGAAAAAGCCGTCGCCTGGCTGGAAACCAATCGCCCCGACGTCCCCATCGACCAATACAGCATCGAATTCCTGTAACGGAACCCATGAGGACCGAAACGCGTCTTACCTCTATGCTGATCCGCAAACCGTTTATTATCCTATTGCTCCTGCTGCCCATCTTCTCTTTGGGGCTGTCTACGGCCGTTGCCCAAAACGATGCCGGCCTGACCATGGACGTGCGCGCCGGATTCGACGGCCATTACAAGCCGGATTTTTGGCTGCCGGTGCAGGTGACCGTAGCCAACAGCGGCCCGGCCGTTGAAGGTGAGCTGCGCATCACCCTGGGCAGCGCCCTCAGCGGCGACCAGGTGGTGTATAACGCGCCCATCAGCCTGCCCACCCAATCCAACAAGCGCGTGACGCTGTACGTGGTTCTGCCCCAGTTCACCAGCGGCGTGGCGGTGGAGCTTTTGGATGATAACGGCCGTTCCCTGCTCACTGTTCCCAGCAACAAACTCACCCAGGTCGGGGCAGACGGCTTGCTCTATGGTGTTGTCACCCCCACGCCCGGCGATTTGGACTTTTTGCAAGATGTCACCGCCGGGCGGGCCGAAGCGGCCGTGGCTTACCTGGCCTTATCCGACTTGCCGGACGTGCCGCCCGCCTGGAACGGCCTGGACGTGTTGATTTTCCATGACGTGGATACGGGCCAGTTGACGCCGGCGCAGCAGGCGGCGCTGGACGCCTGGATGCAGACCGGCGGGCAGGTGGTAGTGGTGGGGGGGCCGGGCTGGCAGAAAACGGCCGTAGCCTTCACCGATTCTCTTCCCGTCACCCTCAGCGGCAGCGAGTCTATGCCCGATTTACCGGCGCTGACCGATTTTGCCGGCCTCCCCTTCCGCGATCCCGGCCCCTATCTGGTCACAACCAGCAGTTTGCGCCGTGGCGAACTGCTCATCCACCAGGATGGGCTGCCGCTGCTGGCCCGCCAGCCGCAAGGCCAGGGCGCGATTTATTTCCTGGCGCTGGATCCCAGCCTGGCCCCGCTGCTGGATTGGGACGGCAGCCCGGCCGTCTGGCTGGAAATTGCCCGGCGGCTGCCCGCGCTTTCGCCCTGGCTGCAGGGAATACGGAATCCATATGCGGCCAACACGGCCGTCAGCAGCCTTCCGGCCCTGGCTCTGCCCTCCGTCTTTCAGCTCATTTTTTACCTTATGGTTTACGTGGTGGTGATTGGGCCGGTCAACTACGTCATCCTCAAGCGGCGCAACCGCCGCGAACTGGCCTGGATCACCATTCCGCTGCTGGTATTGGCCTTTAGCGCTATTGCCTACCTGACCGGTTTTCAACTCAAAGGCAACGAGACCATCATTAACGAAATGTCGGTAGCCGTGGGCGCTGCCGACAGCCGTCAGATGCGCGTGCAGTCGCTGCTGGGCCTCTACTCGCCACGCCGCCAGACCTACAGCCTTACCTTACCGGCAGCGGCGGCGGCGCGCCCACTGCTGAGCGGTTACGGCAGCAACCCCGACGTGGGCGCGATCTCCCGAGGCAGCGACCTGACGCTGACCGATGTGCGCGTGGACGTCAGCGGCGTGGCCCCGTTTGTGGCCGACAGCGTGCAGCCGGCCCTGCCGCTCGACGCCCGGGCAGCCTTGCGTGTGCAAGACGGCCGTGTCGAACTGGAAGCCGCCATTCGCAACAACAGTGAGGTAACTCTGGAAAATGCGACCCTGCTGATTGGCGGCACGGCCGTGGCCCTGGGCGACATCGCTCCCGGCGCAGAGGCAGACACCACCAGCCCGGTTGCTTCCGGCGGCGCGATAGGGACGGTGGCCGGTTTGCCATCGCCGGCCTTTGGTCCCGGCGGCGGCTCGCCGCTGATGATCAATGCCGAAACCATTTTAGGAACCAGTGATTATTACTCCGACCGGGACGCCTTTCCCCGCTGGCAGCTTTTGCAGGCGCTGGAAGACGAATTTGCCGGCCGAACGGCCGTAGCGCTGCCCGCCGTGACCCTGGTTGCCTGGTCCGACCAGCCCCAGATTGCCGCCTCTCTGGCCAACGCGGGAAACGGCCGTGCCGCTGGTCACAGCGCCACCACCCTCTACCTCATCGCCATCCCGTTTGAGCGCGAACTGGCGGGCGGCGCGGTAACGGTCCCCGCTGCGCTGCTGAACTGGGAAGTCCTCGCCGACAGCGGCCTTTACCTGCAAACCATCCGCGACTTTTATCTGCCGCCGGGGGCCTGGCTGGAAGTAGCCTACCAGCCCTGGCCGGAATTGGCCGGATTGGAAGTGACCGACCTGGGCGTTCAGCTAGACGAGAGCTTTGGCGCCGGCGGACCGGTTCCGGCCGTGGCTGTTTGGGATTGGCAGGCGGAATCCTGGGTGGCGCTGGCCGATGGGCAATGGGGAGAAACGGCCGTGTCCAACCCTCAGCGCTTCCTTGGCGCTGGCAACGCCGTGCGCCTGCGCCTGGAAAATGATCGCGCCACCGAAATGAATATCGGCAGCATCTTCCCCATCTTAACGGGCGACCTGCCGTAGTAGCCGCCTCGATAGGACCCAAAATACGTTACCAATTATGTCAACAATCATCGAAATCCAGGGTTTAACCAAACAGTACGGCGAGCTGACTGCGCTCAGCGATCTTTATCTGACGCTGCAAGAAGGCGACGTGTTCGGCTTTATTGGCCCAAACGGCGCGGGCAAAACGACTACTATGCGTATTCTCACCACGCTGCTCAAGCCCACCAGCGGCACGGCCTGGGTCGCCGGCCATTCCATCGCCGACGACCCGCGCGGCGTGCGGCGGGCCATCGGCTACATGCCGGACTTTTTCGGCGTCTACGATGACATGAAAGTATGGGAATACCTGGACTTTTTTGGCGCCTGTTACGACATTCTGCCATCGGTGCGCGCCGGAATGATTGACGATCTGCTGGCCCTGGTAGACCTGGGGCACAAAAAGGACGCTTACGTGGAAAGCTTGAGCCGGGGCATGAAGCAGCGCCTTTGCCTGGCCCGCACGCTGACGCACGACCCCCAAGTGCTCATCCTGGACGAACCGGCCAGCGGTCTGGACCCGCGCGCGCGCATCGAGATGCGTGAACTGCTGCGCGAATTGAAAAACATGGGCAAAACCATCTTCTTTTCCTCGCATATTTTGTCGGAGGTGGCCGACATTTGCACCAGTATCGGCATCATTGAGGCGGGTCGGCTGGTGGCTCACGGCGACATGGCGGAGATGAAGCGGCAGCTGCGCGCCCACCGGCTCATCCAGATGCGCGTCTTAGGCGACGCCGCGCCGCTGCAAGCCTTTTTGTTGGGGCGCACCGACATCAGCAACATTGCTGCCGGGCCTGAGGCGGATTTGCCGCCGGATACGCTGCGCGCCGATTTCAGCGGCGACGATGCGGCGTTGAGCCGTCTGCTCAACGCCATTGTGTCCCAGGGTATTCCGCTTTTGGGCTTCCAGGAGGAAACAGGCGACCTGGAGGATGTTTTCTTGCATGTGACGCAGGGGATTATCAATTGATTGGCTGGCAGCAGTGGCGGGCGCTGCGGGCGAACCCCGTCTATTTGCGCGAAAAGGGGCATTGGGGCAGTCCCAATCCGTTTTATGCCAGCCTGACGCGCTACTCGCCGTTTATGGTGATCGGCGCGGTGCTGCTGGGATTGTGCGCCGGCGGCGCCAACCCGACGCTGTTCTCGGGCAATGACGACCTGGTGGTGGCGGCCTGTTTTTTGTGTTTGCCGGGATTTTTGTTGACGGCCGTTTCCCTTTACGGTCAGTTTATGGCCCCGGCGCTGACCGCGCCCAGCATCAGCCTGGAGCGCGCCGCCGGGACGTGGGACATCTTGCGCCTGACGCCCGTGCCCATGCGGACCATTTTGTTGGGCAAATTGTTGGGCGCGCTTTCTCGGCTGCGCATCTGGACGCTGCTGTTTGCCCTCAGCCTGCTGCAAGGCGGTATTTTGGCCGCATCGGTGAGCCTGTTTGGCGGGCAGCAGGCGCTGTGGGGCTGGTTGTTGGGGCTAGCGGCTATGATTCGGCCGTGGACGGAGATAGTTTTCGCCGCATTCATCGGCCTGTATGTCTCGACGCTGGTTGAATCGGCCATGATGGCGCTGGTGGGCGCGTATACGGCCGTTGTCCTGGTCAAGCTCTTCAATAACAGCGGCCTCTGGCTGGCGCTGATCTTGTGGACCGGCGCGGGCGAAACCCCGGCGCTGGTGCTGCCGACGGTGGGTCCGGTGCTGGTGTATGGGCTGGCGATCACGGCCGTTTCCCTGGGTCTGTGGCAGCAGGCGAAAAAATTAAGTTATGGATAAAGGGCGCAGCGCGGCGCGGACGGCCGGCAGCGAGTTCAGCTGCTCGCCGCTTACCCCTCGTCACCCGTTACAAAACCTATGAGCCAATTAGCACAATCTCCCAAACGCCTGCGGGCGCTGTGGCAAAATCCGGTGACCATGAAGGAGCTGCGCAGCCGCATGCGCGGGCGGCGCGCCTTCGTCGTGCTGACCGTGTATTTGCTGGCCATGAGCGCCTTTGTCACCCTCATTTACGCCGCTTACGCCTCGGCGGCCGGTGGGCCTTACGGCCCCGATTCCCGTGAAGCGGGCAAAGCCGTCTTTGCCGGGGTGCTGACGGTGCAGGGTTTTATGGTGATCTTCGTCGGGCCGTCGTTTACCGTGGGGGCCATCAGCGGCGAAAAAGAGCGCCAGACCTACGATTTGCTGCGCACGACGCTGCTCTCGGCGCGCACACTGGTCACCGGCAAGCTCATTTCGGCGCTCAGCTACGTCTTTTTGCTGATTATTGCCTCCATCCCCTTGCAAAGCATCGCTTTTTTGTTGGGCGGCGTGGCCATGGTGGAGTTGGTCGTATCCCAGTTGATCATGCTGGTGGCGGCCATTACTTTTGCGCTGTGGGGCCTGTACTGCTCCAGCGTGATGCGCAGCACGCAGGCAGCCAGCGTGGCGACGTTTGCCGGGGCCTTGTTCATGATCGCCGGCATCCCGATTTTGGTGCTGTTATTTAGCCTGTTCTCCAGCCCGATTATGGCCGGCATGTCGGTGGGCTGGATGGGCGAGGCGATTTTGTTGTATCTGGGGCTTTTCCTGGCGGCGACCAATTTGCCGGCTACGCTGCTGGTGAGTGAAGTTGTTTTGCTGGAGGAAGGTGGGCTTTGGGGCTTCCAAAATGCGTTCACCGGCGGCCCAACACTCTGGTTTCCGTCGCCCTGGCCGGTCTTTCTGGCGCTTTACACCTTGCTGGCTGTGCTTTTATACTGGTTAAGCGTGCGCCGCGTGCGCCGCATTGCGGAGAAGTAGCTAATAGCTATAAGCTATTAGCTATAAGCTATTAGCTATAAGCTATTAGCCAGCAGCTTACGGCTAACAGCTAACGGCTTTGACCCTATGGATGCTGATTTTCAGGAACTCGTTTTTCAACTGCGCCGCTGGCACGGCCGTCGCCGTGTGCGCGATGCCCTGTTGTGGCTGCCGAAGGGGTTACTGGCCGGGTTGATGCTGGCATTGGTAGTGGCGACGGCGGCGCGCTTACGGCCGTTACTGGATAACACCCAACTGGCGTATCTGGCGTTGGGGGCGGGGTTGGTTGGTTTGTTGGTTGGTTTGTTGGTTGTCGTGGGGCGGCGGGTGACGCTGGTGGAACAGGCGCGGTTTGCCGACCGGCAGTTTGGGCTGAAGGAGCGGGCGGAAACGGCCGTGGAAATCCACGAAGGCACGTTGTCTGTGCCGCCGGAGATAGCCCGATTACAGTTGGTGGATGCGGTAACGGCCGTGTCGCGCGTTGATACAGCTCGCGCTTTGCCGCTGCGGGTAAACGGCCGTGATTGGGCCTTCATTGGCGTGGCGCTGGTGGTGTTGGTAACGGCCGTGCTGCTCCCCAATCCTCAGGAAGCCGCCCTCAAAAAGGCCCGCGCCATCCAGCAAACCATCGCCGAACAAATCGAAAGCCTGGAAGCGCTGCAAGAAGAAATCCAACAAAACGACAGCCTGACTGAAGAGCAGCAGCAAGAACTGCTTCAACCCATCGAAGGCGCGCTGCAAGATTTACAGGCGGGCGACGTATCACAAGAGCAGGCCGTCGCCACCCTCTCCGAAGCCGAAGCCGACCTGCGCCAGTTGGCCGCCGACAACAATACCGGTGAATTGCAGCGGCGCCTGCAAGAAGCAGGCCAGCCCCTGGCCGAAAACAGCGCCGGGCAATCGCTCGGCCAGAGCTTGCAGAATGGCGATCTGTTCAGCGCGGCTTCCGCCGCCGCCCAGTTGGCCGACGATTTGCCCGCCCTCAGCGCCGAAGCGCAGCAGGCCCTGGCCGATGATTTGGCCACCGCCGCTGCTCTGCAAGGCGTCGATGACCAACTCGCGCAGCAACTGGCCGACGCGGCCGAAGCCCTGCAAAATGGCGATGTCGCCGCCGCCCAACAAGCTTTGCAAGAGGCGGCGGGCACATTGCAGCAGCGGGCGCAGGAGAATGCTGCCGGGCAGCAGGCCCAAAACGCGGCCGGGCAGTTGGCGAACGGCCGTCAAGAAGTGGCCCAGGCGGGACAAACTGGGCAGGGTCAGGAAACGGCCGAAGGTAATCAGGCAGGTCAAGGTCAAGGGCAAGGACAGGGGCAGGGTCAAGGACAAGGTCAAGGTAACGGGCAAGGCCAGGGTGAAGGACAAGGTTCTGGCTCCGGTCAGGGCGTTGGCAGCGAACAAGGCGAAGGCGCCGGCGGCCCTGGTCCCGGTGGCGGCCACGCTGAGAACGTCTTTGTGCCGGAGGTTCGCGACCTGAGCGGCGAGCCGGGCGTAGACGTGGAACTGCCGGCCGAATGCGCCGCCAATCCGGCCGACTGCGGCGCGCTGCTCAGTGAAACGCCCACCGAATTTGGCGTGGAAGGCAGCACGGTCCCTTACAACCAGGTCTTCGGCGATTACCGCAACGCCGCCTCGGAAGCTCTCTCCGGTGATTACATCCCCCTGGGCATGAAAGGTTACATCCGCGATTATTTTTCCTCTCTTGAACCGTAGGGGAGACTGGAGATTAGAGATTGGAGACTGGTTGATATGGCGACTGAATTGACTGATGAGACAATTCTCTTCACCCTGACCGACTTCGAATGGCTGGCGAATTATACCCAGGGATCCCAATCTCCAACTACCAGTCTCCAGTCTCCACAAAGGAATCATCCCATGACTGATCTCACCGTAGAATCTTTTCGGGAAACGGCCGTATCCGTCGAAGCCGAAGTCGCCAAAGTGATCGTCGGGCAGCGCGACGTGGTGCGGCATGTGCTGATTGGCATTCTGAGCGGCGGGCACGTGCTGCTGGAAGGCGTGCCGGGGCTGGGCAAAACCATGCTGGTCCGCACCTTCGCCCAGGCGATGAGCCTGGATTTCAGCCGCATCCAGTTTACCCCCGACTTGATGCCCGCCGACATCACCGGCACGGACATCATGGAAGAGGTGGGCGACGGCCGTCGCCAGTTCCGCTTCCAACAAGGCCCCGTCTTCGCCAACCTGATTCTGGCCGACGAAATCAACCGGGCCACGCCCAAAACCCAGTCAGCGCTGCTGGAAGCGATGCAGGAACACACCGTCACGGTCGCTACCCACACTTACCCGCTGCCGGAACCGTTCTTCGTGCTGGCCACGCAGAACCCCATCGAGCAGGAAGGCACTTACCCGCTGCCGGAGGCGCAGCTAGACCGTTTTCTGTTCAAAATCAACGTCGGCTTCCCTTCGCCGGCGGAATTGACCGAGATTCTAACGCGCACGACGGGCAAAGAGGTGGCGGCGGCGGCCACGGCCGTTTCCGGCCCCACCATCATCGCCATGCAGCAGTTGGCCCGCCAGATTCCCATCCCCAGCCACGTCACTGATTACGTCAGCCGCCTGGTGGTGGCTACGCATCCCGGCGGCAGCCCGTCGGCCACGGTCAACAGCTACGTGCGTTACGGCGCCAGCCCGCGCGGCGCGCAGGCGCTGGTGTTGGGGGGGAAGATTACGGCGCTGTTTGACGGCCGTCTCAACGTCGCCTTCGACGACATTGCCGCCGTCGCCCCCGCCGCCCTGCGCCACCGCCTGCTCCTCAACTTCGAGGGCCAGGCTGAAGGCATTGCACTGGACGACGTGGTGGGGGATTTGCTGGATAAGGTAAAAAGAGTCTAGAGATTAGAGACTGGAGACTGGAGACTCAATGTATCGGCCGCCAGTCTCCAATCTCCAGTCTCCAGTCTCCCCCTTCCCATGAACCTCTTCGACGAACCCACCCTGCGCCAGTTGGAACAGCTCACCCTTGTGGCCGAACAGGTGCGCGTGGGGGTGATGAAGGGCGACCGCCGCAGCCGCAAGCGCGGCACGTCCATCGAGTTCGCCGACTATCGCAACTACGTGAAGGGCGATGATTTGCGGCGGCTGGATTGGAACGTCTATGCGCGGCTGGAACGGCCGTTTATCAAGCTGCTCGAAGAAGAAGAAGACCTCTCCGTCCACCTGCTCGTCGACGCCAGCGCCAGCATGGACTGGCCCCCCACCGACCAACCAACAAACCAACAAACCAACAAACTCCTCTATGCCCTCCGCCTGGCCGGCGCGCTGGGCCACATCGCCCTTACCTCCGGCGATTTGCTGACGGTGACCTTGCTCACCGGCCAGGGCAGCCGCCGTTGGGGGCCGTTTCGCGGCCAGCAAAACAGCCTGCGCCTGCTGCAATTTTTGGAAACGGGCCGGGGCAGCGGCCTGACCGATCTGAACCTGTCGCTGCGGGAGTATGCGCTGCACGGCCGTCGGCCGGGCCTGCTATTCCTGCTCAGCGATTTGCTCTCGCCCAATGGCTATCGGGAGGGGGTAACGGCCGTGCTCGCCCGCGGCTACGAAGTCGGTTTGCTCCACCTGCTCAGCCCCGACGAAGTCGACCCGCCCCTCAGCGGCGACCTCAAGCTGGTGGACGTGGAAACCGGCCAGGACGCCGAAATCAGCCTAGATGGGGCCACGCTGGCCGCTTACCGCCAGCGTCTGCAAAGCTGGCAGGCCGAAATCGCCGCCTTCTGCGCCAGCCGCGCCGTCCACTACATCCCCCTCGTCACCGACACCCCCTGGGAAAAAGTCGTCCTGCAAACCCTCCGCCAACAAGCCGTTCTGAAATAAACATTCAACAGTTAACCGTTAACTGTTATCTGTTCATTGTTATCTCGTCTCCGTCACCTTCCGAATCGCCCTGGGCTGGTCGACGTCAAAATCGCGGGTGTGGGCTAGGTGCATGGCAAAGAGCTGCCCCGGCACGATGGTCACCATGGGCGAGGCCCATTCCGGCACGGTGACCGGCAGTTGGATGGGCGTGCGCGCCAGCGCCAGCGCCGCCACGTCGTCGCTGATGGTCAGGACTTCCGCGCCGCGCTCCTTGAGCGTGCTCATGAAGGCGCGCATCTCCGGCAGCATCTTTCCCGACGGGGCTACGACGATGGCCGGGAAAGCCTCCTCCACCAGCGCCAAAGGGCCGTGCATAAAGTCGGCGCTGCTGTATGGCTCCACCATCGTGTAGGTCAATTCTTTCAGCTTCAGGGCCAGTTCAAAGGCGGTGGCGTAGTTGAAACCGCGCCCAATCACCACGCAGGCGCGCATGTAGCGGTATCGCTCGGCGATGCGGCGAATGTCCGGGCCGATGGTGAGGGTTTGGGCCACCTGGGTGGGGATTTGCTGCAAGGCGCTCAGCATCTCGGCGTCGTCGGCGAGGAGGGCGCTGAGGAGGGCAACGGCCGTTAATTCCCCCGTATACGTCTTCGTCGCCGCCACCGATTTTTCCGCGCCGGCTTGCAGATTGATGACAAAATCGGCCGTTTGCCCCAGCGCCGAATCCGGCGCATTGGTGATGGCCGCCGTCAGCGCGCCCTGGCGCCGCCCTTCGGCCAGCACGGCCACGATGTCCGGGCTTTGCCCGCTCTGGCTGATGCCGATGACCAGGGCATTGTTCAGCCGCGGCGGCCGTTCGTAAATGGTAAACAGGCTCGGCGTCGCCAGCGTCACCGACAGCCCATTGACTGCGCCCAGCAGGTACTGCGCGTACCGTCCGGCGTTGTCGCTGGTGCCCCGAGCGGCAATCACCACCTGGCCGATGTCGCGCGTGCGAATGGCTTCGGCCAGTTTGTGGATGGTGGCGCGTTCTTCTTGCAGCAGCCGCGCCAGGGCCAGCGGCTGTTCGTGGATTTCTTTGTAAAGCAGGGTGTTTTCTAGCATGGTGGTCTCCAGTTTCTAATCTCCTCTCTCATAAACAAGCTGCCCGGCGGCGATGGTCAGGTCGACTGCCAGGTTGGCGTTAAGCAGAACCAGGTCGGCGGGGCTGCCGGGGGCGATACGGCCGTATCCCGCCAGCCCCAACAGCCGCGCCGGGGTGGTTGTCACCGTCGCCAGGGCTTCGGCCAGGGTGCAGCCGGTGAAGGCGATGAGATTGCACACGGCCGTTGCCAGATCCAGCACACTACCCGCCAATGTGCCATCACTTAACCGCGCTTCCGTTTCCGTCACCGTCACGTCGAAATCGTGCAGGCGGTACGTGCCCGGCGGGCGGCCCAACGCGGCCATCGCGTCGGTGACCACGCTGAGGGCGTGCGGGCCTTTGGCCTGCCAGGCCAGCTTCACCATCGCCGGATGGACGTGGACGCCGTCGGGGATGATGCCGGCGACGATGCGCTCGTCGTGGAGCAGCGCGCCGGCCAGCCCCGGCTCGCGGTGATGGAGCGGCGGCATGGCGTTGAACAGGTGCGTGCCATAGCCCACGCCGTGGGCAAAGGCGGTCTGTGCTTCGGCGAAGGTGGCTGCCGAATGTCCGGCGCTGACGACCACGCCGCGCCGGGCCAGCGTTTCGGCCAGAGCCAGCGCGCCGGGCAGTTCCGGGGCCAGGGTCACCAGGCGCACGCCGGTTTGTGGCGACCAATCGGGCACGGCCGTTTCTTCCGGCTGCCGCAGATAAGCCGGGTTGTGCGCGCCTTTTTTAGCCGGATTGAGAAATGGGCCTTCGACGTGCAGGCCCAGCGGCTCCGCGCCGCGAAAGTTGGGCGGCCGGCCGTGCAGCACCACCTCTTGCGCTTTTTCGATTTGCGCCAGGGGCGAGGTGATGATCGTGGGCAGGAAGGCGGTGACGCCCCAGCGGGGCAGGGCGGCGGCCACTTCCCAGATGCGGGCCGGGTCGGCAGTGAAATCGTGACCGAACGCGCCGTTGAGCTGCAAATCGATGAAGCCGGGGACCAGCACACGGCCGTTCCCCTCGATAATTTGCGCGTCCGGCGGCACAGGCAGGTCGGCGGTGGGGGCGATGTGGGCGATACGGCCGTTTGCCGCCAGCACGGCGGCGTCGGCCAGCGGCGGGTCGGCGCCGGGGGGTAGGGAAACGTGGCGAATCACAAGCATGATAAATAACCGGACTTAGTAAGTTAATTTAACAAACTGTACATCAGCCGGGATTCCCTGTCAATCATTTGCCCTGAGGTCTTGGGGAACAGGGGGGAATGCGCCCGACGGCCTCTATGGTATAGTAAGGCCAGCGGCGGGAGTCGCCGCCAGGAGGAGAGACGCAAGCGCCTTTTGGCTGCGTCTGGAGGAGGCCAACATGACAGTAAGTGAAAACCGGCCGTTGTCCCTGAGCGACGTTTCGGCCACGATGCTGCTGACGCTGTATGCCCGGGCGCTGGAAACCCTGTCGCCGGATCCGATTTTGGTGGATGAGAAGGCAGTGGCGCTGCGCGAGCGGCTGAATCCGCTGCTGGATCCGGCGGCCGACGAGCTGTCGCGCAAGCTGGCGCAGGGAGATTTGCCCCCGGCGCTGCTGCAAACCATGTCGCTGCGCGCCCGCCACTTTGACCGTCAGGCAGAAGCGTTCTTGGGCCGCCGGCCCGACGGCGCGATTGTGAATCTGGGCTGCGGCCTGGATACGCGCTTTGACCGGATTGATGACGGCCGTCTGCAATTCTATGATCTCGACCTGCCGGACGTGATTGCCCTGAAGCGGCAGCTTGTGGCGGAGACGGATCGGTATCAGTTTATCGCCTCATCTGTGCTGGACTTTGCCTGGATGGACCGGCTGGCGGGGCAACGGCCGTATCTCTTCCTGGCCGAAGGTTTGTTCATGTATTTGCCCCTGGCCGACGTGCGGGCGCTGGTCCTGGCGCTGCAAGCCCGCTTTCCGGGCAGCGAACTGCTCTGCGAGGTGTTTAACGCCAACTGGCTGCAGGGCTGGCGGCAGCGCGTCGTCCAGAATAAATTGCAAAACAGCATGGCAATGGGCGCGGGGGCGATGTTCCAATCCGGTCTGCGCGACAGCGACGAGATGGAGCAGTGGGGCGAGGGCTTGCAGTTCCTCGACGACTGGACCTACTTTGACGAGAACGAACCGAAGCTGGGCGCGATTCGCCTGCTGCGCCGCTGGGACGCGCTGCGCAAAATTCAATGGGTGGTCCATTATCGCTTAAATTAGGCAACCCTCAGGGTTTTCCCAACCCTTAGGGTTAAAAGCCAGAGGATCGTATGACATTTTTGGAGCGGCTGGAACAAAACTGTGCGCGCTATGCCGCCAAGACGGCGCTGGAGTTTATGGATGATGGGGGGACGGTAACGGCCGTTTCCTATGCCGAATTGGAGCAAACCACCCGCCAGACGATGGCCTATCTGCAAAATCTGGGCGTGGCGGCCGGCGACCGCATCGCCCTGCAGCTGCCCAAATGCCTGCCCTTCATCTACCTGCATCTGGCCGTGATGCGCCTGGGGGCCATCAGCCTGCCGCTCAATCCCGGCTATCCCGCCCACGAACTGCGCTACTTCCTGCAAGACGCCGCCGCCCGGTTCCTGTTCGCCGACGCCGCCGCCCAACCCGGCATCGCCCCCCTCCTGCCCGACCTGCCCGCCCTGCAAGCCTGCATCTTCCTCGACGTATCACCTATCGCCCCTCCCCAGTTCCCAGTCCCTAGTCCCCAGTCACCAATCTCCCCTCTCCCCCCGGACCCCGCCGCCACCTGCCTGATGATTTACACCAGCGGCACGACCGGGCGGCCTAAGGGAGCGGAATTAACCCACGGCAACCTCAGCGCCAACCTCGATTCGCTGCACGAGGCCTGGGGCTGGCGCGCCGACGACGTGCTGCTGCACGTCTTACCCATCTTTCACGTTCATGGGCTGCTGGTGGCCTTGCACGGGGCGCTCCATGCGGGGGCCACGGCCGTTCTCCAGCCCACCTTCAACGCCGCCCAGACGCTGCGCACCTTGCAAGAGCGCCGCTGCACCGTCTTCATGGGCGTGCCCACCATCCACCGGCGGCTCGTCGGCGCGGCGCAGGCGGCCGGCGTCGACCTGGGCCATATGCGCCTGTTCACGTCCGGCTCCGACCGGCTGCCCGACGACCTGTTCCAGGCGTTTCAGGCCACCTTCGGCCACACGTTGTTGGAGCGCTACGGCATGTCGGAGACGGGCATGATTACGTCGAACCCGCTGCACGGCGAGCGGCGCGTCGGCTCCGTGGGGCTGCCTTTGCCCGGCGTGGCCGTGCGCATTGTCGACCCGGACACAGGCGCGGCGCTGCCCGACAATCAGATAGGCGAGGTGCAGGTGCGCGGGGCCAACGTGTGCAAAGGCTACTGGCGGCAGCCGGAGAAAACGGCCGTCGCCTTTACCGCCGATGGCTGGTTCCGCACCGGGGATCTGGGCCTGCGCGAACCGGATGGGTACATCACGCTCAAGGGGCGGGCCAAGGATTTAATCATCAGCGGGGGCTTTAACGTCTACCCGCCGGAGGTCGAGCTGGTGCTGGCGCAGCATCCGGCGGTGCAGGCTAGCGCGGTGATTGGCTGCCCGGATGCGGAATGGGGGGAGCGGGTAACGGCCGTTATCATCCGTCGGCCGGGCACGGCCGTGACGGCGGCCGAGATCATCGCCCACTGCCAGGCGCATCTGGTCGGCTACAAAGCGCCGCGCCGCGTGCTGTTTGTCGACGACCTGCCGCGCAACGCTCTGGGCAAGGTGGCCAAGGCGCAGCTGCGGCAGGATTTGTGCGGCTAGGCGGCCCAGGCAACCCAACTTCCCGGAACCTCCGAGGTTCCGGGAAGTTTCTCCGAAACCAATCAAAAAAGACGCGTGGGAATGGGGGGAACGGCCGTAACCGACCCCATCCTCTTGTGCGCCATCGTCCAGACGCGGGACAACTGCGTGGGCGTCCATGACCCCACGGAGCAGCCGGGGGTGATTCGGGTGGGGGATGTGGTAAGGGTGGCAGGGTAAGAATTGGAGAAGAGGGGGGAACGGCCGTTTTATTTCCCGCTCTTAGCTTCACACAATCTTCCCTTGGGTCCTCTACTCAAATAAGTGCTTAAAACAGATGCCGAGCAACCCAAACCACTATAAACTAAGCTATATCTGCTAGCAAAGAGATGCTGCCAACAAACATGAGGGACTGAAATGAACCAAGAAGAACTGCCTCAACTTATTGACCGTGCTGCCGCCAAAGGGTGGACGATATTAGATTTACGCGACCAGGGGTTAACCGAACTTCCCTCAAAAATCGGGAAACTAACAAACTTGCGTGTTTTACAGTTAGGTAAAACAGAATGGGGTTCGATCGGCAATCATATAGTACAACTCCCGCCAGAAATATGGCAGTTGCCAAGATTGGCTGAACTTGATCTTATGGGTAATGGGTTAACGACCGTGCCATCAGAAATCGGGCAGCTGACCAATCTGACCTCACTTAATCTGAGTGGCAATCCGTTAACTGACGTGCCTCCTGAAATCTGGCAACTGACCAATCTGACTTTGCTTGACCTCAGTTATAGTCAGTTAACCACTGTGCCCTCAGAAATCGGGCAACTGACCAATCTGACCTCACTTAATCTGAGTGGCAATCCGTTAACTGGCGTGCCTCCCGAAATCTGGCAACTGACCAATCTGACTTCGCTTGACCTCAGTTATAGTCAGTTAACCACTGTGCCCTCAGAAATCTGGCAACTGACCAATCTGACTTCGCTTGACCTGAGTGGCAACCAATTAACTGACGTGCCTCCTGAAATCTGGCGATTGACAAACTTGACTCGTCTACGTTTAAGCAGCAGTCAATTAACAACCGTGTCACCCGAAATCGGGCAACTAACCAACTTGACCCAACTGCACTTGTTTTGTGATCAGCTAAAGACTGTGCCTGCAGAAATCGGGCAACTGACCAATCTGACTTCGCTTGACTTGAGCAGCAGTCAGTTAACGACCCTGCCTGCAGAAATATGGCAACTGACCAACCTGACTTCGCTTGACTTGAGCAGCAGTCAGTTAACGACCTTGCCTGCAGAAATCGGGCAACTGACAAACTTGACTCGTCTTCGTTTAAGCAGCAGTCAGTTAACAACCGTGCCACCCGAAATCGGGCAACTAACCAACTTGACCCAACTGCACTTGTTTTGTGATCAGCTAAAGAGTGTGCCGCCGGAAATCGGGCAACTGACCAACCTGACTCGACTTGTCTTGAGCAGCAGGCAGTTAACGACCCTGCCTGCAGAAATCTGGCAACTGACCAACCTGACTTCGCTTGACTTGAGCAGCAGGCAGTTAACGACCCTGCCTGCGGAAATCGGGCAACTGACCAACCTGACTTCGCTTGGCTTGAGCAGAAGTCAGTTAACGACCCTGCCTGCAGAAATCGGGCAACTAACCAACTTAACCCAACTGTACTTGTTTGGTGATCAGCTAACGACCCTGCCTGCGGAAATCGGGCAACTGACTAACCTGACTTCGCTTGTCTTGAGTAACAGTCAGTTAACGACCCTGCCTGCGGAAATCGAGCGATTGACAAACCTGACTCGGCTTGACTTGAGTAACAGTCAGTTAACGACCCTGCCTGCAGAAATCTGGCAACTGACCAACCTGACTTCGCTTGACCTGAGTGGCAACCAGTTAACTGACGTGCCTCCTGAAATCTGGCGATTGACAAACTTGACTCGTCTACGTTTAAGCAGCAGTCAATTAACAACCGTGCCGCCCGAAATCGGGCAACAAACCAACTTGACCCAACTGCACTTGTTTTGTGATCAGCTAAAGACTGTGCCTGCAGAAATCGGGCAACTGACCAACCTGACTTCGCTTGTCTTGAGCAGCAGTCAGTTAACGACCCTGCCTGCAGAAATCGGGCAACTGACCAACCTGACTTCGCTTGTCTTGAGCAGAAGTCAGTTAACGACCCTGCCTGCAGAAATCGGGCAACTGACCAACTTGACTTCGCTTGACTTGAGCAGAAGTCAGTTAACGACCCTGCCTGCAGAAATCGGGCAACTGACGAATCTGACTTGGCTTGACTTGAACAGCAATCAGTTAACGACTCTGCCTGCAGAAATCGGGCAACTGACGAATTTGACTCGGCTTGACTTGAACAGCAATCAGTTAACGACCCTGCCTGCAGAAATCGGTCAGCTAACTAATCTGACTTCACTTAACCTACGCTTCAACCAGTTAACGACCCTGCCGCCAGAAATCGGTCAGCTAACCAGGCTGACTTGGTTTGACTTGTGGAACAATAAGATAATCACCTTGCCGCCGGAAATTGGGCGGTTGACCAACTTGACTTCACTTTTACTGCACAACAATATGTTAACGGCCTTGTCGCCTGAAATCGGACGATTGACTCTCTTGACCAGGCTTGAATTGAGCGACAACAAATTAGAGTGGCTGCCAGAGGCATTGCAGCGATTGACCAATTTGGAATTTCTTGATTTGCGTGACAATCCGGCACTGAGGCTTTCACCAGAAGTCCTGGCACAAACTAAAAATCCGGCGCTCATACTCAAATCCTATTTTGGGGAACGCCGTCCACTGCTTGAGGCCAAAATGCTGCTTGTAGGACAGGGAGGGGTGGGCAAAACAGCCCTGGTACGTCGCCTTCTTTACGATCTACCACCAGATAGTGAGCAAGGCAAAACGCCGGGAGTGGATATCCATAAATGGTCTGTTGCCCCTGCTGATGTATCGGAGCCCGTCACCCTCAATTTGTGGGATTTTGGCGGGCAGGGAGTATATCAGGCCACCCATCAATTCTTCTTCACCAACCGCAGCCTGTACCTCGTCGTCATCAATGCCCGTACCGGCGAGCAGGAAAGCCGCCTGCGCTATTGGCTTAAACTGGTTGCCAGTCTCAGCGACAACGCCCCAGTTATTGTCGTCGTAAACAAGCAAGATGAACACCGGCTTGCTCTCAATGAACGAGAATTGAAACACAAATATCCCAATTTACTACGCATCATTCCCACTTCCTGCAAGACGGGCGAAGGCATTCCCCAACTGCGCCAGACCATCGCTGATGCTTTAATGGAGATGCCCCACCTCAATGATCAATTTCTCGTGAGCTGGTTTGTTCTCAAAGACCAATTGGAAAGGATGGACGCCAACTACATCACCTATGAACAATATGCCGACTACTGCCGGCAGGCGGGCATCGACAACACAGCCGACCAACGCAGTTGGGTGCAGGTGCTCCACCACCTGGGTGTCATCCTTAACTACCGTGACGACAGGTTCCGTTATCTGGAAGGTACCCACGTTTTGAAGCCTGAGTGGGTGACAGATGGCGTCTACCGCATCCTTTCTGACCCCGACGGCCAAATCGCCGCTAACAACGGTATCCTCACCACCGCCATGCTGGACCGCATTCTCGACCCGGAAGTGTACCCACACCACCAGCAGTACTTCATCGTGGAAATGATGCGCAAATTTGAACTTAGCTTCCGCATTCTCCATCAAGATCAATACCTGATTCCCGATTTACTGCCCAAAGAACAACCACCAGAAGCCGCCGCTTTTGAGACAGCCGCCAAACTCCGCTTCGAGATCCATTACACTGACTTTTTGCCCGACAGCGTGCTGTCCCGCTTCATGGTAGGCATGATGGCGATGTTGGATCGTCGTGCTTCCTGGCGCAGCGGCGCGGTGCTGCAATTCGACGGCAACCGCGCCCTGGTCAGCGCCGATGCAGACGCGCAAAAACTGTTCATTGCGATCAGCGGCATTGAAACCACCCGGCGCAGCCTGCTGAACAGCATTCGGATGCAGCTTCAGGCCATCCACAGCACCTTTCCCAATCTGCTCCTCACCGAGCATGTACCTATCCCCGACCATCCCGAAAAAACAATTGCCTATCATGCCTTATGCAATCTGGAAGCTAAAGGAATTAGCCACCATTACGACCCGGTGAACGATGTTGAATTGGACGTGAAACAATTACTGGACGGCATCGAAACACCCGCCTTGCGCCGGGAACGACAGGTGCAAGAGGGGTTACTGAAAGCATATAATCTTGATGGACTAAGGCAGCTTTGTTTTGACTTGAATGTAGACTATGAGGATTTGTCTGGGCAGACTAAATCGGCCAAAACAAGGGAATTAGTGCAGCTTATGGGGCGCAACGGCCGTTTAGACGAACTCGAAGAAACCCTTAAACAGCAAAGGCCCGGTATGGCGTATTAAGAAGCCAAACGGCCGTTTCCCACCGTTCCCCCCACCAAAAAGGACTATTCACCCACGAATAGTCCTTTTTTACTATAGCGGGAACGGCCGTTCCCTCGCTAAAATCCCGCCATAGCCAACCAGGAGCACCAAGCAGCGAACCAGAAGCATCAAGCAATGACCCAGAAGCATCAAGCAACGATCCACGAGCTTCAAGCAACGACCCAGAAGCATCAAGCAACGATCCAGAAGCTTCAAGCAACGACCCAGAAGCATCAAGCAACGACCCAGAAGCATCAAGCAACGATCCAGGAGCTTCAAGCAATGACCCAGGAGCTTCAAGCAACGACCCAGAAGCATCAAGCAACGATCCAGGAGCTTCAAGCAATGACCCAGGAGCTTCAAGCAATCATCCAGAAGCGTTTTTCAACCGGTTTCCATTGAAATCGGATAACCCATTGCCCAAATTGGACAGCCCGGTTTGGGTATCCAGTTGGGCACAACGAACCCACGGGAGGTTTATCATGACAAGACCAATGAAAAGTATCGATCAGCGTTTGTTAGAAGCCCAGCAGGCCATAGACGCCAGTCTCAATTCCCCGGCCATCCTGGAAGCCGTCACCCGCATGGGCTACGACCAGGCCCGCCTGCAAGCAGCCCGCGCCCTCTACGACGAGGTCATGGCCCTGGTCGCCGCTCAACAGCGGGAGTACGGCGAACAGTACGAAGCCTCGGCTGCCCTGCAAACAGCCTGGGACGCCGCCGACCTGGCCTACAAACGCACCCTCAAACTTTGCCGCATCGCCTTCCGCGAGCAAACCAAAGCCCAAAACACCCTCGGCCTCAACGGCAGCCGCAAAAAAAGCCTCGGCGGCTGGATCGAACAGGCCACCACCTTCTATATCAATCTACTTCACGATGCCAATTTCCTGACCGCCCTGGCCCCCTTTGGCTACGATCAGGCACAACTGGAAGCGGAAGCCGCCCTGGTGGAAGCCGTGGTCCAGGCCCGCGCCACGCAAAACGAAGAGCGCGGCGAAGCCCAGGAAGCCACCGAACTGCGTGACGCCAAGCTGGACGAATTAGACCGCTGGCTGGCCGATTACAAAGCCGTCGCCGAAATCGCCCTGGCCGCCTCGCCCCAGCAGTTGGAGCAGCTGGGCTGGGTGGTGGCCTGACGCCCAAGATTGGTCCATTCTCGCAGAATGGACCAATCTGAAATAGAGACCCTACCCAAGATTGGTCCAATCTTTAAAGATTGGACCAATCTAAAGTATAGACCCTATGACCAACGAACCTTTGCAATACGGCCGTCTCTACCACATCTACAACCGGGGCAACAATGGCGAAAACCTCTTCGTCCAACAGCGCAACTACCCCTACTTCCTACAGCTCTACGCCAACCACATTCAGCCCATCGCCGAAACCTACGCCTACTGCCTGCTGCCCAACCATTTCCACTTGGCCATCCGCACCTACACTGAGGAAGAGCAGGAAGCGTACCGCGCGGCTCAGATTGGTCCAATCTCCAAGATTGGACCAATCTTTAAACCCCAAAACCCCAGCCGCGCCTTCAACAACCTGTTCATCGCCTACGCCCGCGCCTTCAACAAAGCCACCGGGCGCACCGGCGTACTATTTGAAACGCCCTTTGGCCGCAAACCCATAGAAAGCCAGCGTTATCTACTCACCCTCATCACCTACATCCACCATAACCCGCAAAAACACGGCTTCGTCGCCGACTTTCGTGACTGGCCCTGGTCATCCTATGGGGCTGTCCTGTCATCCAAACCGACGAAGCTAAACCGCGCTGATGTATTAGACTGGTACAACGGCCGTGCCGCCTTCATCGCCGCCCACGAAACCGAACCGGACGCCCACCTCATCGGCCCGCTGCTGCTAGACGATTGGTGGTAGCAACGCTTCCAGATTGGTCCAATCTTTAAAGATTGGACCAATCTAAATAGCGACCACGCCCAAGAATGGTCCAATCTCCAAGATTGGACCATTCTAAAATAGCGATCACACCCCAGAATGCGTGCTACAATACCCTCACCCAACACAACAGATTGGACCAATCTTTAAAGATTGGTCCAATCTTACCAAGAGTACCATGAACCAATTAACCAACCCGTGTCCTTCCTGACCCCCGCCTTCCTCCTGCTCGGCCTGCTGGCCGCGCCCATCATCCTCCTCTACATGCTGCGCCTGCGGCGGCGCGAAGTCACGGTCAGCAGCACCCTGCTCTGGCAAAAACTGCTGCGCGACCGCGAAGCCAACGCCCCCTGGCAAAAGCTGCGCCGCAACCTGCTCCTCATCTTGCAGCTTCTCATCCTCGCCGCCCTGGTCCTGGCCCTGGCACGGCCGTTTCTGCCCACCCCCGCCGTCATCACCGGCAACACCGTCGTCCTGCTCGATGGCTCCGCCTCCATGCAGGCCACCGACGCGGCCCCCTCCCGCTTCGCCGCCGCCAAAACCGAAGCCGCCCGCCTGATTGGCGACCTCAGCGCCGGCAGCCAGATGACCCTCATCCAGGTTGGGCACACCCCCGCCGTGCTCGCCAGCGCCAGCAGCGACAAAACCGCCCTGCGCCGCGCCCTCGATGCCGCCCAGCCGGAAAACGGCCCGCCCGACTGGCCCGCCGCCCTGGCCCTGGCCGCCGGCGCGGCGCAAGGCTTCCAAGACGGCCGTATCGTCATCATCTCCGATGGCGGCCTGCCCGCCGACTTGCCCCCCCTGCCCACCGCGCCCATCTACCTGCCCATCGGCCGCAGCGGCGAGAACCTGGCCATTTCCGCCCTGGCCACCCGCGCCACCGCCGGCGGCCCCCAGCTTTTCGCCAGCGTCACCAACGAAGGCGCGCAGGACCGCGACGCCCTGCTCAGCCTGGAACTGGACGGCGCGCTCTACGATTCACGCCGCGTCACCGTCCCGGCAGGCGGCAGCGCCAGCCTGACGTGGGATTTGCCGGAAGGAACGGCCGTCATCACCGCCCGCCTCTCCGACAACGAAGGAGATAACCTGCCCCTGGACGATGTGGCGACGGCCGTGCACGAAGGCGGCGTCAGCAACCGCGCCCTGCTTATCACCGAGGGCAACCTCTTCCTGGAGCAGGTCTTCAGCGTCCTGCCGGGCGTCGAAGCCTTCAAAGCCGCCCCCGGCGCAGACCTGAACCCAGAAGATTTCGACCTGCTGGTCCTCGACGGCGCGCCCCTGCCCGATCCCCTGCCCCCAACCGACCTGCTGCTCATCAATCCGCCCGTCGGCGGCGATTTGTTCACCGTCGGTGGCGTCTTCTCGGACACCGTAGCCGTGCGCCTGGCCGATTCCCCCCTGCTGCAATTTGTCGATTGGCGCGACGTCCACATCCGGCAGGCGAAAGCGGTGGATGCGCCCTGGGCACGGCCGTTGGTGGAAGCTGCCGGCGGCCCACTGCTGCTCACCGGCGAGCAAAATGGGCAGCGCATCGCCCTGCTCCCCTTCGACCTGCGCGACTCCGACCTGCCCCTGCAAATTGCATTTCCCATTTTAATGGCTAATATTACAGGCTGGCTCAGCCCTGGTCGCGCCTTCGACGCGCCCGCCGGCTTACGGCCGGGTGACCCGGTAACGATTGCGCCGGCGGCCAGCGCCACGGCCGTACTTGTGGAAAAGCCCGACGGCCGTATCTGGACCGCCGACGTCGGCGAAGACGCACTCATCTTTCCGGAAACGAACCAACTGGGCCTTTACCGGGTCAGCCTGCGCGACGAACAAGGCACGCGCCCGGCCGGCAGCTTCGCCGTTAACCTGTTCAGCCCGGCCGAGTCGGCCATCCAACCGGCCGCTGCGCTGCAAATCGGTCAGGTCGCCGCCGAGGCCGCGCCGGAAAACAACGTCGGTCAGTTGGAATGGTGGCCCTGGCTGCTGCTGCTGGCTGTGTTGATTTTAATGATTGAGTGGTGGGTGCAGCATCGCGGCCCGCAGTTACCAAGACCCTAAGGGTTTGATAGCGAGTAATTAGCCCTTTGGAAACTAAACCCTTAGGGTCTTTCTTCAAGAGAAACCTAAACCGAACAATTCAATGAGTCAGGATCATGCCGTCCAAACTTTCTTAGCCCGACACCGCCGCTTGTGGTATTTAATCCCCTTGCTGGTGCTGGCTTTCTTGATCCTGCTGGTCGGCGTTATCCTACCCGGCCTGGGGCGCAGCACTCGCTGTCTGAAGCCTTTTCGCCCCTCCCCCACGCCCGGCGAAACCGACGTTTCCGGCGAACCGGCCGTGGTCACCTTCACGGATCTGAACGACGCCCCCGAAGCCTACCGCAACCAGCGCATCCGCGTCACCGGCGATTACCAGGCGCTGCCGCCGCCGGAATGCCGCCCCTACAGCGGGCCGGTTTTTAGCTGGTCGCTGGTCGCCGAGGAATTGCAGTTGAACGCGCGCGGCTTTGAGGCGCTGCTGCGCTACCTGCCGGACGGGCAGACGCTCACGGTGGAGGGCGTCTGGCGGCTGTATGATGGGCCGCTGGGCTGCGGCAAGGAGCCGCCGGACGGCATTGCCTGGTATCTGGCCGTAGAACGGATCGTCTCGCCGAACCCGCTGCCCAATTTTGGCCGGACGCCGCGGCCGACGGCCGTTCCCGGCGAATCCCCCACCAATTTGCTCACCCCGACGCCAGTGACGGAGGAAAAACCCATCAGCACGCCCACCCCGCCGCAGGTCATTTTTACCCCGCTGGCCACGCCAACGCTGACGGTAGGCGGCACGGCCGTGGCCACGCCTTCCACCACACCGACGGCCGGTCCCGGCACGGTTTATCCCTCCGTCACACCGGTCACGTCGCCGACGCCGACCAGTTTCCCGCCTGGTTTTAGCTCGCCCACGCCCACGCGAGGAACGACAACCGCGCCGACGGCCACGCCGCCCGGCGGCGTCAATCCGCCGCCCATCGCCACGTCGCCGCCCCAACCTACCAGTCCGGCTTATCCGGGGGCTACCATTACCCCCACGCCGACGGTGACTCCAGACCCCTATCAATAAGCCATGAACGAGAATTTTGTTGCCGCTGTTGCGCCCCCCGATAACCGGGCCAGGCCTGCTTTTTGGTTTTTGTTTCACAAGTTTAGTTTGCTGGTTTTTCTGGATGCGGCTACCGGTGCGGCGCGGATTCCGCAGGTGGTGAGTCCGGCTTCGTTGGACCTGCCGGGGTTTACCGTGGTGCGCCAGCAATATTTCGGCTACCTGCAAGCGGGCGAACGCGTCCATTGTTTTGCCGCTGAATTGATTAGCCGGTCGGAAACGGCCGTGGATTCTCTGCCGGAAGGGATGGGGCTGTTGGGTCTGCGGTCGCTGTTTGGGCGGCTCGATGAAGAGCATTTGTGGCTGGCGGGGCGGGCGGTGCAGTTGGTGGACTGGGATCGGACCCATCAATTTTGTGGCCAGTGCGGCGCGCGCACCCTCACCGCGCCCAACGAACGGGTGAAGAAGTGCCCAAACTGCGGCCACACCAGTTATCCGCGCCTTTCCCCGGCGATTATTGTGCGGGTGGAGCGGCAGGGGAAAAACGGCCGTGAAATCCTTCTGGCGCGCAACCAGCGGGCCAAAGTGCCCATGTACAGCGTGCTGGCCGGTTTTGTTGAGCCGGGCGAGACCCTGGAAATGTGCGTGCGCCGGGAAATCAGCGAAGAAGTGGGGCTGAAGGTGAAAAATATCACCTATTTTGGCAGCCAGCCGTGGCCATTCCCCAATTCGTTGATGATTGCCTTTACGGCCGAATACGAAAGCGGCAAAATTGTTCTGGAAAAATCGGAGTTGATGGACGCCGGCTGGTATACGGCCGACGACTTGCCGCCTTACCCGCCGGCGCTGAGCATTGCCCACCAGCTCATCGCCGACTTTATCCGGCAGCAAAATGGGGGCTAGACAAAAGGTCAGGACCGTATGATTCGCGTGTTACATTGCCAGGAGGATCAGGTGTGCCAGAAGGATCTGGCGCTGGACGAGGTAACGGCCGTTCTCCAATCCGGTCAGGGCATGATCTGGCTGGATATCTGGGGCGAAGCGCTGGCGCAGAGCGAAGCCGTCTTGCGTGACGTTTTCCACTTCCACCCCCTGGCCATCGACGACGCCCTCAACGAAACCCACGCCCCCAAGCTGGACGATTGGGGCGACTACCTCTACATCGTGCTGCACGCCATCAAGTACACCGCCCCCGACCATGAGCCGATCAACCTGCCGGAAGTGGACATTTTTGTGGGGCGCAACTACCTGGTGACGTACCATCAGGAAGAGATTGCCCCGCTGGAGCGCGTCTGGCTGGTGAGCCAGACCGACGACCGCATCCGGCGCAACGGCATTTCCCGCCTGCTTTACCGCGTGGCCGACGAGCTGATGAATGAGCATATTACGGCCGTTGAGCACATCGAGGAAGAGCTGGAAGAAATTGAAGACGAAATCTTCAACGGCCCGGACGACGACACCCTGGAGCAGCTCTTTATCCAAAAGCGGCGCGTGCTGCAAATGCGGCGTACCATCGGGCCGCAGCGGCTGGTGTTCAGCGCCCTCAGCCGCAACCATTACGCCGTCATCGATCCCGAGGCGCAGGTGTTCTTCAACGACATCTACGACCACATGGTGCGGCTGTATGACCTGATGGACAGCCTGCGCGACCTGTCCACCGGTTCGCTGACGACGTATCTCTCCATCGTCAACAACCGCATGAACAACGTGATGAAGACGATGGCCGTGGTGACGGCGCTGTTTTTGCCGTTGTCGTTTATCACTGGCTTTTTTGGTATGAATTTTTTCGCGCCAAGCATCGACACGCACACCTGGACCGGCTGGCTGCCCTTCGAGGCGGCGATGCTGGCCATGTTTTTGCTTCCGTTTGTGATGTTTTGGTACATTCGCCGGCGGAACTGGTTATAGAGTAAACCGCAAAAGGTTTTAGGAATTAGACCCGAAGGGTTTTGCATCAATTGAGTCGAGTATCCTCGGTTTCAAACCCTTCGGGTCTGCTGAAAACTTTCTACTGATCACTAGGAATCGTATGAAAACAATTGTTATTACCGGCAGTACACGAGGCATTGGCTTTCATCTGGCCGATGCGTTTTTAGAAAGAGGGTGTCAGGTGGTGGTGAACGGCCGTTCCCCGGCCAGCGTCGATCCGGCTGTGCAGCAGTTGGCCGCCCGCCACGACCCGGCCCGCGTGCTCGGCCAGCCGGGCAACGCGGCCGTTTTAGCCGACCAGCAGCAGCTGTGGGATACGGCCGTGGCCCGCTTCGGCCAGGTCGACATCTGGGTCAACAACGCCGGCGTCGGCCACCCGTTGGAAATGGCCTGGGAAGTGGACCCGGAAGTCGTCGAGCAGGTCATCGACGTGAACTTGATCGGCCTTCTGTATGGCTGCCGGGTCGCCATTCGCGGCATGTTGGCCCAGGGACACGGCCACGTCTACAACATGGAAGGCTTTGGCAGCGGCGGCCGGGCTCGTCCCGGCATCACCATCTATGGGGCTACCAAAGCGGCCGTCCATTTTCTCAATCAAGCCCTGGCCGAAGAAGCGAAGGGAACGGCCGTTAAAATCAGCGCCATCAGCCCCGGCATGGTGCCCACCGATCTGGTTTTTAATCAGACCGCCGACGATCCCGAGGCTCTGGCAAGCGTCAAAAACATTCTCAACATCATCGGCGATAAACCGGAGACGGTCGGTCCCTGGCTGGTGGATCAGATGCTGGCCAATCACAAATCCGGGGCGCAAATCAAATGGCTGACGACGCCCAAAATCATCTGGCGCTTCGCCACGGCCCCGTTCCGCAAGCGGGATTTGTTTGCCGACTAACCGGCGCAGGTGAATGAGTTGACCTGATGCGGCGCAGGCTTATCAAAATTCTCCTGGGGATGATTGGCGTCTTGCTGCTGCTGTTTGCGCTGTATGGCCTGTGGGTCTGGCTGCAAATGCGCCTGATGGCTTCTCTGGTCAGCGGCAGCGTCCAGGTGCAGAATCTTCACCTGATTTTGCCGCAGTCGCCGCTGGTTTACGGGCTGCTGGCCGGCGTGTTTTTGCTGCTCACGGCCGTTTTCGTCTGGATCGCCTATCGGCTGGTTGCTGTGGGCGCGGACCGGCCGCAGGAATAACGCGCCAACGATGGAAGCGTATTGTTGACACATGAAGGGGGTAGATCATTGGATGCACAGTTTCGCCCGGTAACGGCCGACGGCGCACGGCAGTTTGTGCGCTGGACTTATGAACCGCCGTATGACATTTACAACATGGTCGACGACCTGTCTGACCCCAATCTGGTGGAAGCGGCCGCCAATTACTTTCTCGATCCGGCAATTGACTGCCATGTGCTGTTGGATGAGGCAGACGAGGTGCTGGCGTTTTGCACCTTTGGCGAAGACGCGCAGGTTCCCGGCGGCGATTACAGCCTGGAGGCGGTGGACATCGGCCTGGGCGTGCGGCCAGACCTGACCGGGCGCGGGCTGGGGCAGCAATTTGTCACGGCCGTTATCCAATTCGCCAGCCAGCGCTTCGAGCCAGATTATCTGCGTGTGACCATCGCCGCCTTTAACGAACGGGCGCAGCGCGTGTGGCGGCGGCAGGGTTTTGTGATTGTGCAGCAGTTTGCGGCCGCGGTGGACGGGGGACGGCCGTTCCTCATCCTGGAAAAAGAGCTGGACGATAGTCAGGAGAATACCTGAGCTAACGCCCACCATAAGGCGATGAAAATCTACAAATGACGCAGATTTTCTCTCTGCATCCTTGCGCCTTTGCGTTAAAAAATGCAGGGCTTACGCAGTTGCTCTGGCCGGTCTCCTGACCGAGCCGGTGATGGCACGGTCAGAGACCGGCCACAGCCCTTCAAGTGCGTAACTCCTAAACTGATCAGGAGGAATGATGAAACTGGAATTTTTAGGTTCTGGCGGCGCGTTTACCACACCGCGCGCCGGCTGTTTTTGTGACTTGTGCGAAGAAGCACGCACCAAAGGCGTGCCTTACAGCCGTTCCGGACCGGGCGTTTACGTCCACGGCCCCAACGTCCTCATCGACACCTCCGAGCAAATCAACGAACAGCTCAACCGGGCGCGCCTGGGCCACATCGAAGCCTGTTTCTATTCTCACTGGCATCCCGACCATACCGCCGGCCGCCGCATCTGGGAGATGAACATCGACTGGCGGCACTGGCCGCGCAGCAACCGCACCACCGACATTTATTTGCCGGCGCAGGTTGCAGCCGACTTTGCCACGCACCTGGGGCTGCAAGAGAACTTCGCTTACATGCAGTACATGGGAGCGGTAAAGCTCCATCAACTGGCTGAAGGCGAGTCGGTCAGCCTGAATGGCGTCAAAATCACGCCGTTCCCGGTGGCGGAGGCGTATGTGTATGCGTTTTTGTTCGAGGAAAACGGCCGTCGTGTCCTCATCGCCCCGGACGAATTGTTTGGCTGGCAGCCGCCCGATTTTGTGCGCGGTGTGGACCTGGCCGTGGTGCCCATGGGTATTGGCGAATTTGACGTCTGGACCGGCGAGCGCATCATCCCCCTCGATCATCCGGTGCTCAAAACCGAGGCCACCTTCCGCCAGACTCTGGCCATGATCGACCAGATGCAGCCCAAACAGGTGATCATGACCCACATCGAAGAGCCGGATAACCTGAGCTACGATGAACTGCTGCGTCTGGAAAGCAAATTACAGGCCGAAGGCTATCCCCTACGCTTTGCTTACGATACAATGCAGGTGGTAATTGGGGGGTAGGACGGGAAATTTGGCTTACAGGAGGTTCAGGTGATTACACACGTGGTCATGTTTAAATTGGAAGACGGCAGCGAGGCCAACATCCAGCGGGCGGTGGAAAAAATCCGCGCCCTGGAAGGCAAAGTGCCTTCGCTGCGCAGCCTGGAAGTCGGTAAAAATGTCGTGCCCTCGGCCCGCGCCTTTGATCTGGCGCTGATTGCCCGGTTTGATGACCTGGCCGGTTTGCAGGCGTACCAGGTTCATCCGGAGCACGTCCCGGTGCTCGATTACATGCGCGCAGTGACGGAACGGCAAACGGCCGTTGACTTTGAATCTGCCTGACCAGCCCGCCTTACCACTTGAGAGATTGAAAAGCAGATGAATCGTTGGTTGTTGACTGCGCTTGGCTTCATTCTTCTCCTGGCGACGGCCCTGGCCGGTCTCTATGCCGGAGATACTGCTCTGCGCCACGGCACGGCCGTCACCGTTCCTGTGCCCGGCGAGGCGCTGGCGCTGGCGGCCACCTATTTTCCGGGCGCGCAGCCGGCCGGTATCCTGTTGTTGGAAGGCTTTGGCAGCGACCAGACGGCCGTGCGCAGCCTGGCCAGTGAATTTGCTCAGGCGGGCGTGCATGTTTTCACCGTGGATTTTAGCGGACACGGCCGTTCGCCCGGCGCCATCACCTTCGACAACGCCGCTACCGACGTTCTGGCCCGGCAAGTATTGGCCGCCCGGCGTACCTTTGCCGAATTGTCCGGCCTGCCCGAAGCGCAAATTTTGCTCTTGGGTCACAGCATGGGGGCGCGGGTGGCGCTGCAAGCGCTGACGCTGGACCCAAGCCCGGCCGCCGGCCTGATTTTGTTAGGCGCACAGGTCAACCTGACGCCGAATCAGCAGGCGCAAGTGTTTACCGGGGTCAGCGACGCCGATCTTCCCTGGGTGCAGCAGTTGGGGCCGGATAATCCGCCGGCCGATATCCTGCTGCTTACCGGCGCCTGGGACGACATTCTGCCGCCCAGCGCCGCCGAACTTCTGTTGGCCCAACTCACCGACGGCGCGCCATCCACCTGGGCGCGCGACCTGATAGTTTTGGACAATCTGGTTCACAATTACGAAATCTACTCGCCGCGCGCATTGGCGCTGGCGAAAACCTGGGCCGCGGCGCGCTGGCAGATCCCCCTGCCGGATGCCGCCCCCACCGCCCAACGCCGCATCGTCTTTTGGGTGGTGGGGCTGACGGGCTTGTTGGGTGCGGTGTTTGCCGGCTGGCGCTGGGTGGAGACTCGACCCGATACGGCCGTTTCCCCGGCCTGGTCGCTCACCATCCACAATATGCGCACGTTTTTGCTGGGCAAGCTGCTTTTGTGGCTGGCGGCTATTCCCTTCGCCCTGCTGCTGGGCGGCATTTTCTTCCTGCTGCCGCTCGATTTGCCCGCCTTCAACCTGTACTACGTCGTCTTTTTGGGCGGCTATGGGCTGCTGATGGCTTTGTTGTATCTGCGGGGCCGGATGCCCGGCGTCACCGGGCGATTGGCTTTGGGGAATTGGCGGCCGCGCGCCGCCGATTTTCGGGCGCTGGTTACAGACGGCCGTTTCTGGCTGGCGGTTGGGATCGGCGGGCTGCTGCTGGCGGGAACGGCCGTATTCGCCCATACCGGTCTCTTTACCTTCGTCACCGGCGCGCGCCTGGTATGGGCGCTGCTCTTTACGCCCGTCACCGCACTGGGTTTTGCCATTGGCCTGCGCGAAATTCAGATGGTCAGCCGCGCCGCACCAGGGAAATGGTGGCCGTTGGCCGCCACGGCCGTGATTGGCCTCATTCCCTTTTTCCTCTACACGCTCTTCCTGGGATTTCTGGGATCCATATCCGGCGTGTTAGCCGGCCTGCAAGGCTTAATCATTCTGGCGTTGGTATTGTTGGCCGGAGGGCTGCTGCAAAGGATCGGCGGTAGATTGTGGGTAACGGCCGTGTTGCAGGCTTTTTTGCTTTACTGGTTGGTCTTACCCGTTGGCCCGCTGTTTGCCACCGGCTGAGTTTGAGGAGCATATGGATATCGCCTTCAACGCCATTTTCCCGGCCATCATTCTGCTCATCGTCCTGGTTTCGGTCGGTGAATTGATTTTATCGGCCGTTTGGGCGCCGTTTTACTTTCGCCTGGGCATCCCGCTGCTGCGCCGCCGCTACACCCTGCCGGCGGATCTTGATCTGGCGGCGCAAATCCCGCTCCTGGAGCAGAACCTGCGGCGCTCCTGGTCGCGCCCGGCCATCGTCTTTCGCCAACTCAGCCCGACAGAAATTGCCTTTCGCAACAATTTTGGCTCGCGGAATCCGTTACAGGGCTTGGTGCGGCTGGAGCCGGGACGCGGCCGTATGACCATTTCCGGCCATCTATACTATTCTTACTTCTTCTTCCCCTTGTTCATCTTGCCCATTTTGCTGGGCGGCGCCGTCCCCATTCTTTTTCTGCTTTTCTTCGCTGCCATCTTTGCGTTTATTTTTGTGACCCAATACCGCCATTATGCCCAAATCGCCGGCGTCATCGCGGCAACGGCGGGCGGGCAGAAGGCGGGGGACACGGCCGTTTCCTTTCCAGACGTCAACAGCCAGCCGGGCAGCCACACAACCTCCGAGGCATGGTCCACGTCCGCCTTTGATCCCTTCGCGTCGGCTCCCAGCACGCCTTCTACAGGATTCTCCAAGGTGGAGATGGTCTTGCTGGCCATCCTTGCCGTGCTGCTGCTGGCAGTTTTGGGGTTTGTATTCTTAATGTTTTGGGGTGGTTGAACGGTTCAAGAGGCCAGCGCCTGTTCGGCAACCTGCGCCAGCACCGCATAAGGCTGCGCCCCGCTCACCAAATATTTGTTGTTATAAACCAACGCCGGCACGCCGCTGAGGCCATAAGCATACGCCTGCTCTACGTCTGCCAGCACCGCCTGCAAATAAGCGTCATTGTCTAAAGCGGCCAGAAAAGCTGCCTGATCCAGACCTGCGGCCGCAGCGACTTGGGCCAAAATTTCTCGCTGGCCGATATCCTGGCTTTCTTGCCAATACGCGCGGAACACAGCTTGATGGTAGGCATCGCCACGGCCGTTCGCTTCCGCAAATTTAGCCCCGATCAGCGCCGGGCGGCTGTTAATACCGAAAGGCCCCACATTGATCTCCAGACCATATTGTTCGCGGGCCATCGCCACCAGACGCGGGCGCGCCGCTTCAATGCGGGCGCGGTATTCCGGCGGCAGCGGCGGCGAACCAGGAGGGCGCAGTTCAAAAGAGCGCCATTGGACGGTTACCTGATGGGATTGTTTGAGCTTCTCCAAACTGGAGGAGACAAGGAAGCAGTATGGTCAGACAAAATCAGACCAGACGTCCAGATGGACTTGCGGAGCTGTCATGGTTAGTCCTTTTTTCCATTAATCGGCCGTCGCTGGAATGAGCTGCTTACGATAGTACAGGCGCTTAAAACGGCCGTCATACCCATCCAGCACGCCCCAACATTGGTAGCCCTGCTTTTCATAAAAGCCAGGCGCCTGAAACTCAAAGGTGTCCAGGTGTGCTTGATGGCAGCCGCGAGCGATGGCTTCGCGTTCGGCCGTCTGGAGAAGCTGCGTGCCCAAGCCTTGCCCGCGCAGGTCTTCATGCAGCCACAAAATATCTATTCCCAAGAAATCCCAGTAGGTATACCCTAACAACCCGCCCACAATCTGATTGTCGGCGTCACGGATGAACAGGTTAAGGGGACGGCCGTCGGCGTAACCAAAATGCAGGATGTTATAAGCCCGCAGGCCGGCATGAACGGTTTCCCTGTCCTGTTCAGTCGGCGTTTCATTTTGCTCAATGCGGTAACGGGTCATATTACTGTCCTTGAAACGGTACAAGAGTCAGTCGTTGTGTTCCAGAAAGATGTTCAACTCAGCTTCGGTGAGCGGCTCGGCTGATTCCGTAGCGTAGTAGCCCGTTTCCCACAGGTTGGCCGCCACGCCAAATTCCTGCTGGATAATTTCCTCGGCCCCGTTTTTGAAGAGGTAAGCAGCCCAGGCGCTGTCCCGCCCTGGGGGGCAGGTCACGACCAGGTGAATCAGTTCGGGCTGCACGGCCGTATGCCGCAAACGGCAGCCATTAGCCGCCGCCAACCGTTCGAGGGCGCGGCGCAGCGGGATGTGCAAGGCCGGCGGCAAACTCACCAGCGGCCGCCAGACGATGGCGTATGATTTCAGGTCGACGGTCTCGGTGGACACGGCCGTTTCCGGAATCGCGGTGGGCGGGATACCTTGCAAAGCATCCTGCAAAATAACGGCAAGCTGCGTTGCCTGGCGGCGCAGTTCCGGCATGGGCATTTCCGGTGCAGCTACCAGCGTCAGCAGGTAGGCTTGCTCTAGACAGGTCGTGTACAACAGCCATTCACCGGCGCGCGGCGGCAAATGAAGAAACTGCACCCGCGTGTGGTATTGATCCTGAAGCCATTCGCGGCCGGTGTGCAGGGCCACGTTAGCCACTTCGGTATCGTTCAGATTGCCCCAATGCGCCAAAACCTGGGCCGCCTGGGAAAAAATGACCGTCTGCAGAAGCTGCCCTAACTTCGCCTGCTGTAAAGCCGCAATTAACACGGCCGTGTCGGGCGCGCCCATGCCGGATGGCGCTTCGGCCGGCAGCGAGGTGTGAAATGGCTGTTCGTCGGCCTGCTGCAGCACATAAGCCAGGTCCACATCCACCAGCGATTTGATCAACACGGCCTGAATCTGGCCGGAATAAAAATCCGGCACGGCCGTATCCGGCGTTGGCGTCATCAAAATCAGCCGCAAATCTGGCTGGACGGCGCGCAAGGAGCGCACAATCTGGTCATCCCCGGACACCGGAATGAAAGCCAGATTTTGCGGCCGCTGCACCAGATGCAGCGCCGCTTCCCGCACAGCCGGCATGATGCTCACCCGCACCGGACCAAGCGCCTTGAGCGCCTTGGCCAGGTGGAGGGCAAATACTTTGTCGGCGTCAACGATGAGGATGTTTTTCTTCGGATCCACGCTGCGATTCTACCCAGCTTGGCGGCGGCGCGCCAACAGAACGGCCAGCAAGACGGCCGTGCCCAATCCGCCGATTCCCCCCAGCCAGAGCCAATTGGTCTGGTGGCCCGCTGCCGGGGCGACCGCCGGCGGGGTGGGGGTGATGGCCGGTACGGCCGTTGCCGGTTCCGGCGCGGCCATCAGGTCAAAAATGGCCAGCGGCAGGTCGTGGTCTGTGGCTTTGTAGCGCAGGCCATCCGGGCTGACATCCCGGCTGAGGCTGTCCGGATAATCGGCGTTGACGTGCTGGATGGTTACCCCGGCCAGCGCTTCGGCCAGCGCCGGAGAAACCAACAGCCCGTCGATGAGCTGTGCCGCGCCACCGTAGACGTAGCTGTACCGTTCTGCCAGGGGAACTTGCGCCAACACGTTGGTCAGACGGCCGTCGCCGGCCAGCGCCAGCAGCGTCGGCGCTAACTCATAATCGTTAAAATCGCCCAGCACGATGAGCCGCGCTGCCGGATCGCGCGCCAACTGCTCATCCACCAGTTCGCCAACGTGGGCTGCGTGCGCCAACCGCTGCGGCTCGGTCTCCGCCGCGCCGCCTAATTTGGATTTGAAATGGTTGACATAAATTGTCAGGGGTTGGCCGTCGATGGTCAGATCGACCTGGAGCGGCGGGCGCGAAAACAGGGGGGATTGGCCGGCAGGGCAAACGGCCGTTTCATCAAAAATGCCTGTGTCAATCTCGGTGCATGTCTGGCGCAGTTGGGCGGCCTGTACCTGCACCCGGTTCGGATCACTGAGCAAGGCCACGTCGATGCCGCGCACGTCAGGGCTTTCCCGGTGGGTGACGGTGTAGGTAAAGCCGCAGGTCGCGGTGATTTCCGCGGCCAGGCTGTCTAGCAGCGCCGCCTTTTCCACCTCCTGAATGCCCACCAGCGTGGGGCAGCCCAGCGTCTGACCGATGGCCGCGGCCAGCTTGGTCTGTTTCAGGCCGTTGTCGGTGGGATCCGGTTTGGGTTCGGCGGCGTCGCC
>Ga0209607_1000213_pt1 | contig 51878 bp, 48 predicted proteins | sample AD_UKC117_MetaG_FD_184413 | JGI IMG/M metagenome (GOLD analysis project Ga0209607, IMG submission 184413) | Active sludge microbial communities of municipal wastewater-treating anaerobic digesters from Hong Kong - AD_UKC117_MetaG (SPAdes)... | ecosystem: Engineered > Bioreactor > Anaerobic >... | reverse complement strand
AGTAGATGGTGAAACTGGAGGCGCAGTTATTGAACACCCAAACGCCGAATTCAGTCGGGGGATTGCCTTTGAAGTATGCGCTTGCCAGGGAAGAGCAGGAAGTGAAAGCATAATATCCTATGCTTGTGACGCTGTTTCCTATGGTTACACTTGTCAGAGAACTGCAGCCATAGAAAGCATCATCTTCTATGCTTGTAACGCTGTCCGGTATGGTGTAGCTTGTCCTTGTATTTCCTATGGGATACTGTACAAGCGTTTCTAATGCAGAACCATTCTTCTCAAACAACACACCGTCTTGGCTTGCGTATTTGCTGTTTCCCGAGGCAACAGTAATGGCTGTCAGGGAATAGCACCGACTGAAAGCATAAGCTCCGATGCATTCAACGTGATTTGGTATGGTCACGCTTGTCAGGGAACCACAGTCGTTGAAAGCGTAATTTCCTATGCTTGTAACGCTGTTTCCTATGGTCACGCTTGTCAGAGAATCGCAGTAAGCGAAAGCCCAAGCTCCTATGCTTGTGACGCTGTCCGGTATGGTCACACTTGTCAGGGAAGTGCAGTCAGCGAAAGCGCAATATCCTATGCTTGCGACGCTGTTTCCTATGGTCACACTTGTCAGGGAATCGCAGCTACAGAAAGCACGATCTCCTATGCTTGTGACGCTGTTTCCTATGGTCACGCTTGTCAGGGAAGCGCAGTAATCGAAAGCATAGTCTCCTATGTTCGTTACACATTCCGGTATGGTCACACTTGTCAGCGAAGAGCAGTAAGCGAAAGCCATTGCTCCTATGCTTGTCAAACCATCAGGCAGGCTGATTGTCTTAACATAGTCCTTGTAGTCCCACCACGGCGTTTCACCATATTCATAATCCGTCATCGCTCCGCTGCCGGTGATGGCAAGGGTGCCCGTGTCGGTATTGAGCGTCCAAGTGAGATTGTCGCCGCAGGTTCCGGAATAGGTGGACTGTATGGTCTCGCCCGGGTCGGCGGTTTTGTCTGCGGCGTTCTCGCGGACTTTGCCGTCATAACCCAGCCGCTCATCCTCATAGAGGCGGTACCGCTCCGACGGGTCTTGCCTTGGGTCGTCCTCATCGTCGGTTTCATGGCTATATACTTCATATTTATTGTACCTTGAAGTATCTTCATCCGATGTGTCAATCGGTATGGCTGCGGCCGACGCTGTCTCGACCTCCTTTGCCAACACGCTCGGCGTGGGCAGCAGGCTTATGAGCATCAAAAGCGCCAAAGTCAAATACAGGCAACGTTTCATCCTTACTACCATCCTCCCCTATATGTTTTATTACATGCGTTTATTTATAAACGCTATCGCAACCTTGGTTTTCCGTTTATCTGCTTGTTATCCCGCTCAAAAATCGCGCCAACGCCTATGAGCTTCAGCACGTCCCATTCTCATTTGTTTCATTTTACAGGATTATTACATGCTTGTCAATACGCCTTTTCAGTAATATTTATGTTGCTCCAACTGTTGATTCTGAAAGTAACTATAAACCGCATCGTTTGCTGTTACTCACGAGAAGGAATACAGCTTGAAGCCGTTGCAGCTCAAGCATTCGTCTCCCCCTTTGATCGCGCTGCACGCTCAGTGACAAATACCTCGTCTCGCCCGTGTCATCCTATTCCGAGGTCGAATGGCGAATGACAATCCAAAAGCTTATTTCAGGCGTCTTGACAGGACGCGGTCGGCCGTGTATAATCAATATGAACGTGTTCATATAAACCGGTAAGGACACAAAAGAAGGTGATTTCGCTTGCCCAAGGTGATTGAGAACCTAAAAGAGAATATCCTATACTATGCAAAGACCGCGCTGCTTACACGCGGCTACGGCTCGCTTTCGATACGCGGCGTGGCAAAGGACTGCGGTATTGCTGTTGGCACGGTATACAACTACTTTCCATCGAAGGAGCTGCTTGCCGCATCGGTGATGCTTGAGGACTGGCTTGCGGCACTTGAGAGTATCCGCCATGGCTGTCAGGCGTCGGAAACACCGGAGGCGGCGCTTATCGCTCTGTACAAGGGGCTTGAGAGCTTCTATGACACCTACCGCTCCATCTTTAACACCTTCACATTCTCCGACAACGAGAGATCCGCTTTCAGCTCCCGTCATCGGCTGCTCGTTCGGCAGCTTGCGGACTGCATCCTGCCCGTTTTAGAACGTACCGATGTGGAGGAGGCGGCTGAGACTTCACTTTTTCTCGCGGAGAATGTGCTGCTGTGCGCGGGCGGGTCGGAGTTAACCCTTGACCAGCTGCTGCATATCGTGCGGCGCCTGATGTAAACCCATTAAACCGATTGGGATCGTCCCAAACTAAAATAAAGGAGTATCTAATATGTCCAGCTTCCAGAACCTCAGGATCGTTGACAACTTCTACCAGACCTCGGCGTTCTTTCCCATGCCAACCGTCATGGTCAGCACCCTTGCGGAGGACGGAAAGACCTCGCTTGGGCCATATTCGCTTGTCGCGCCATACTACATCGCGGGACGCGACTACTACGCCATGCTTCTGTGTACGCGGAATTCCTCCAACACGGCACAGCACCTGCTTCGTTACGGCAAGTGCGCACTGAACTTTATCACAGATGACAGGAAGTATTTCAAGGAGGCGGTACGCATGGGCTTCCCCGGCGACAAGCCTTCGGAAAAGATGAAGGATTGTCTCTATACGCTTGAGGATGGTCAGATGGCGGCTGAGCACCCAAACGAGGCCTTTCCTCAAGTAATCGGGGAAGCGTACCAGGTCATGGAATGCACCTGGATGCGTGAGCTTGACGGTGCGCAGGACGACAAACCGGGCGAGCTGAACGGCTATCCCGCTCCCTATCACGATTTCAACGGCATCACCAGTCCTTTCGGCGCACATTTCATCCTTCGAGTGGACAAAATTCTCATGAAGCAGCGTTACTATGACGCTATCCTGAACGGCGTAAAAGCAGGTGATTTCCCGCGTGTCCCCGTGGACTACGGCTACCGCGACAGCAAGAACTTCTGGTACACACGCTTTCGCAGACCGCATCCTGAGCTTCTGCCCATACGCGAAGCCAGCTTGGAGTCCGTGCAGTACGCGGCAAAGCGTGCGGACGACACGGTGAAGTTCACCGACGAAGCCTGCATGAAGCTCATCAAGGTGCCGCGTATCTTCCTTACCACCGCGCTCAAGGGCTGCGTGGATTGGGCCAAGGCTCATGATGTAACGCTCATTACTGCTGAGCATATGGATATCATCAACGACAAGCGCAGCAAGGAAAAGGGCAAGTGAGCGCAGGACGCAAGCGGCGCGGTCTATGGATCGCGCTTGCCGTCATTATAGCCCTTGCCGCCGCGTTGTGGATTGGATTATCTGTCTACGCAAGCGGGTATGCGCACTGTGAGGAAACAGCCAAGGTCTGCATGGCGCAGTCAAACGGTGACGCGGACGGCGTAGTGACCTTTGGCGAGGACACGGCCAAAATCGGGATTATCCTGTATCCAGGAGGACTTGTGGACGAGGACGCTTATGCCCCGCTTGCGAGTCTGCTCATGCAAAGCGGTCTGTTCGTGGCAATCCCCTCCATGCCGTATCACCTTGCTGTATTTGACGTGAACTGCGCCGCCGAGATAATTGCAAAGCATCCGAACGTTGAGCGCTGGGTTGTGGGCGGACACTCCCTTGGCGGAGCCATGGCAGCCTCGTTTGCCGCAGGTCACAGTGACGACGTTTGCGGGGTCATCCTGCTTGCGGCATACTCCACAGAGCCTCTTAACCTGCCCGTGCTGTCCGTTTACGGCGATCTCGACACGGTGTTGGACGCGAATAAGTATGCATCCTACCGTAAGAATCTGCCAAAGCACACCACGGAGCTTGTCATATCGGGCGGCAACCATGCGCAGTTCGGTGACTATGGAGAACAGCAGGGCGACACGCCTGCGGCCATCTCCAACGAGGAGCAATGGCGGCTGACGGCGGATGTCATTACAACATGGTTGACGGGCTTGCCCGAAAAGCAGACGGGTTGCGGCAGCTTCAAGATGCGTATGAGCAGCCATTGACGTTCGCGGAAAGGAACGTCAGCTTCGCCGTTCGGAGGCTCACTACTATACCGCGTGTTCGATTCGGCTGTTCAGACAGCAAAAACGCATTGACAACACAACTAAAGAAATATAAATAGGAGGAAATATAACAATGAAGATCGTACTGGCAGGCGCTTATGGCAATCTCGGCAGCGACATCTTTCGTGCGCTGCTTGCGGCGGGGCATCAGGTCACAGCCGCGGACATGATCGAGAGGGATCTTGGTCTTAGCGGGAATTTCACCTTCAAGAAACTGGACGTCACCGATCCAAAGGCGCTTGTCGGCCTTTGCAGCGGCGCGGACGCGGTGATTTCAACCGTGGGACTGACCAAGACCTCCGCCACGGTGACAAACTATCAGATCGACTATCAGGGCAATGTGAATCTTCTCAACGAGGCGAAACGCGCCGGTGTAAAAAAGTTTATCTACATTTCTGTGCTGAAGGCGGATAAAGCGCCCAAAGTACCCATGCTTCACGCCAAATACCTCATGGAGGAGGAGCTGAAAAAGAGCGGGCTTGATTACATTATTTACAGACCAACAGGGTACTTTTACGATATCGTCAAGGTGTTCAAGCCCATGATTGAAAAGGGCGAGGTCACGCTTCTTGGCAAGGAGCCGGTCAGCGCCAATGTTATCGACACGCCCGACTTCGCGGACTATATCGTCAGGCATTTGTCGGATGCAAACGTCACCGTGTCCATCGGCGGCAAAGAGACTTGGACCTATGAGGAGATTGCGCGAATGTGCTTTGCGGCCGCAGGCAAAACGCCTGTCATCAAGCGTGCGCCCGTGTTCCTGTTCGATGTTCTGGCCTTTGTCAACAAGCTCAAAAAGAACGGCAAGGAGGCCATAATCCGCTTCTCCAAGTGGACGCTGACCGAGCCTATGGTGGGCGATGTGTGCTATGGCGAGCATAGCTTCAAGCAATACATAAGCGACAGCTTTAAGAGCTGAACGGGGGAATGAGCGATGATAATGGGATGGCAATACCTTTGGATATTGGCTGTTGTGGCGGCCGTGCTGTGCGCGGTTGGCTTTTATAAGTTCGTCTACTTCCTGTCTATCGGCTACGGCTTTGCCGTCGCGGGCGTCAGCGTTGCGCTGATGATACTGTTCGGCGCTCAGATGCAGCTTGTCCACTATGTGCAGTGCATACTGTTCATCGCCTATGGTGCGCGGCTGTCCGGATTTCTTCTCTATCGTGAGATCAAGAATTCCGCCTATCGCAAGACGCTTTCACAGGCCGCGGGAGATGAAAAGGCCATGCCGATCTTTGTCAAGGCGGTTATCTGGGTGTCGGTCACTGTATTGTATATTGCGCAGGTCAGCCCTGTGTTCTATCGGCTGTATAACGGCTCCGCTGACGTCGTGCTGCCTTGGATTGGCGTAATTGTCAGTCTCGTGGCGCTGGTGCTTGAAACGCTTGCCGACATGCAAAAGTCCGCTCAAAAGGCGAAAAGGCCGAATATGGTCGCTACCGAAGGGCTGTACAAAATGGTGCGCTGCCCTAACTATTTCGGTGAGATCCTGTTCTGGACAGGCGTATTCATTGGCGGGGTCACCGCGTTTAATCACTGGGGGCAATGGCTCATGGCGGCACTGGCTTATGTCTGTATCGTCTATATCATGTTCAACGGAGCGCAGCGTCTGGAGAAGCGTCAGCTCAGCCGTTACGGAGGTCTGGCAGAATATCGTGCGTACACGGATAAAACTCCAATCATTCTGCCCCTGCTCCCAATTTATCATCTCGTGAAGGAGGCAAAGAAATGAACGGCGTCACCATCCCAATGGCGCTTGTGGATTTTGTTCCGGTAGTGCTGTTCCTGCTCACGGCGCTGCTGCTCATGCGCGACTTGTACAACAAGATGAGCAAGGGCGCGTTCGCGCTGTTCTCAGCCGAAACGCTGATGATTGTGGCGGCGGGAATCTACAAGGCGTCGTGGAAGCTGCTCTATGCGCTGAACGTGTGCGATTTTGTCGCGCTAAACAAGGTGTTTTTCCCAATGCAGACCACGGGCTTCGTGCTGACTGCCATGGCGCTTGTCGCTCTGCTTACGGTAAGGCAGGAGGGTAAGGCACTTTTAGCCGCCGCACCCGTAGTCTATGAGAGCAGCCTGGTCTTTGCGGTTTTAACCGTACTGGGTACGGCCGGCATCTGCGCAAGCCTTTGCGTGATGGCAAAGCGTCTAAAGCGCGGCGTTGCTCTTGTGCTCTTTTTAGTTGCCTTCGTGTTCATGCTTGCGATGGGCTATCTGTCCTCTCGAGATTTTCAGGAAGCGTCCATGAACTGGATTGCGCAGGGTACGAACATAATTGCGCAGGGAGCCTTGTTTGTCGGTGCACTGCTGCTGCACCGCGCGGGGCTGTCCGCGCCAGACGCCTTGAAGAAGGGGCGCCGCGTATGATTGAGCAAAGTGTTGAGCGCATTGGTGAACGCTTTGCGCTGACAAAACTCGACACAGGGGAATTCGCTTCCTTTCGGGCGGCGCCGCTCAAGCTCCGCTCCGAGCAGTACTCGGCGGAGGGTCTGGGCAACGTATCGCTGTTGTACGGCAGCGCTATGGCGGGACTTATGCGCATGGAAACATTGGTGATTGACCCGTTTGAGCGTGACCTTCCGCTTTTCTCCTTCGACCGAATCTCGGCTCTCGGCAACGAAACCATGATTTTGGAGTATTATGACACGCTGTTACGTCCCAACGCGTTCAACATAGCCGCGCTTCTTCTGGTGAAGGAGAGTGTTGCGCAGCTAAGGGAGCATGACCTGGGTGAGCATTGGTACGATTACATGAAGCTGCCCGCCTCGTTTGCCAAGAAAACGGGGCGGAGCGCGTTGTCTCGGCTTGAGACGGCATTTGTTGAGGCGCTTGACGCCTATCTTGCCGCGGCCGCGCAGTCAACGCTTTTGTCCGAGACCGAGCAAACGGAAAAGCACAAAAAAGCCTCCGCTTATGTGAACGGACTGCTTCAAAACGGCGGACCCTCGACCGATGCTTTCGTCAAGTCCATCGGCGCTGATAAAACGCGTAAGCTGTTCCGCGGGATCGTGTTCGGAACGCAGGAATAGCGCGGCATTATCAAAACTTCAAAAAGAAAAAGTCGCACTGTTGTGCGACTTTTTCTTTTTGGCGCGCCCTGAGGGATTCGAACCCCCGACCTTCTGGTCCGTAGCCAAACGCTCTATCCAGCTGAGCCAAGGGCGCATAACAAAATCATCCTGATTTCGTACTTAGCTATTTTAGTACTCCCCTCCGGCTTTGTCAAGCCCTAATTTTTCATTCCGTGATATTTTGTCACCTCGGTTTGTTAAGTTTGTCTCAAAAATAACAGTCGCTATGAAATCCGTAGATTATTGCCCTTGCTCTTTCCGCTATAAGCTGATATAATTAACCATATTTGAGAGGAGATAACTACAATGAAAAGATTTGTTGCAATCATCTGCGCCCTCCTCATGCTCACCACAATGTGCATGGCGTGCAGTCCCGCAAAGCGCATAATCGGAACATGGAAGGGCAATGTTGGCGCATACGGTATTTCCACCGCCGCGACCTATGTCTTCTATGAGAACGGCAGCGGGAATGTGTCCACCTTCACCGACAGCATAAGCCTGTCCTTCACCTATACCATTGATGACAGTGTTTTGACTATCACTACGAGCGTCCTCGGCGTGAACAGTACCGACACATACTCGTATGAGTTCACCGACGCGGACACCTTGGTGCTTACCGACGCTTCCGGTTCGAATACCTTCTATCGTCAGGACTGAACATAATCACCAATTAACTAATTACGCACCGTCTAATTAAATGTGGCGGTGCGTTGCCTTTTATGTCGGCATAATCATCACCCTTATTGACAGCGACCTAACGCTTGAGGCGTGGGCTGACAGGCGCAAAACAGAAACGCAGCCGCCAAATCAACAGAATATAATCATCTCGCATCGCGCTTGTCCTTTCTCCCGTCACTTCATCTTCATGGCACGGGTGAACTTGGTCACGATAATGACAGACACGATAACTGCGATTATGGCAATGCCAATCAAAAGCGACACCCACCATTGCGAAAGCGTCTTTTGCTCGGCAATCTTGGCTTCCTCGGCGGCCTTCTCCTCGTCAGTCAGCTTAACAGCCCGGGGTATCGTTGTGCGCACGGCTATCACATCCGTATAGCTCGCGCCCTCCGCGTCAACATAGCTTATCAGTATCTGTCCCACGCTCTCCCCGTACTTCCCGCCATACAGAGTCGCTGCAAAAACAGACATCATCTTGTCCGCGCTTTGATCCGGCTCAAGCTTTCCAAAGTACGCCGCCGCCGCTATAAGCCCGTCGCAAAGCAGCTCCGCCTTGACGTTGTACATGGGCGCATACCCTGTGTTGTACACGGCTATGGGTATCTCGAAGCTGTCCCCCGAAGTCACCTTCTCGGGCAGCTTGGCGTTATCAAAGCCCAAGCTCACAGGCTGCACAACGTTCACGACAAGCTCCGCCCGCTCACTGTACGCCGTGCCGTACCTGTCCTCATATTCTACCGCGACAAACAATCTGTGTTCACCCGAAAGCGCTTTCATAGATACGGTAAATTCGAAGCTGAAGCTCAATTTCTCCCCCATCTTCAGCTGCTCCGCGAACTTGCGGCCTATCTGCTCGGTCGAAACTAAGCCCTCGTCCTCCGCCGACGCCGCCGCAAGAATGTACCTTGCGTCCGCTCCGCCGCGATTGGTCAGTGTGACCGAAACCCTAAAGCTCTCCCCCGCGTTCACCGTGTCGGGCGCTGCGATAAGCTCGGATACATACAGCAGTGGTTTTCGTAGGCTGTCATCTGTGGGTTCGGGGGTCGGGTCGGCCTTTGGCTGCTCGTCGGGGTCCTTGCCGTCCATGATAGTGACATAGACTGTGAAGCTCTGCTCCGCGTTCTTGCCGTAGATGTCTATATATTCGACATTGAATATGACCGGTTAAGCTCCGTTAACGCGGTCATGCGAGAGCTTAATCTCCAGTTCGAACACATAGGGGCTGCCTGTCTCCAAGACCATGCTGTAATTGCTGAAGATGAACGGACTGCCGCCCGTCTGCCCCGCCTTCCCGTAAATTGTGAGGTAGGCGCGTCTCCTGTTGCCCAAATCCACCGCTCCCGTCAACATCCCTTGAGCGGCGTAGTCATAGGTAAAGAGGTTGATTTCATTCTCTGTGAACTCATCGGGGGCGGTTTTATAGGCTTCCTGCCATGTCAATAAATCGCGCTGCCATTGTTCAAGCTGTTCTTGCCTTATCTCCTCGGCAATATCTTGGGCCAGGTATGCTTCGGGGTTGGTTATCATGGCTTGGAGCATGGCTATCTCGCTTAGTATCTCGCCCTTGGTTTGGGGTATTTCGTTTTCATAGCTGAATATGGTCTTGCCCTCGGACATACAAAGCATGATGTTCCTCATCCAATCCTCGGCAAAGACGCGCTGCTCTATACCCACCACCGGACAGCGTTCAATAGTCGGATACTCAATGCTTGCATTTACGATTACTTTGAATTGCTCCGTGCCAAATTCGTCCAAATTCAGTGCTGCGGGCGCGTCATAGCTGCCGTCCGACACGGGTGACGCCGCTATCAACGATTCCAAGCAGTCCTCGCCCTTGTTCACCACCACGTCGCCTTTGGGCGTTGGAACGCAGGCGCAAAGCATTAGCATCATCGTCAGAAGCAACAAGCACCTTTTCATGACCTAACCTCCTTGTTGTGCTTATAACGTCGGTTTCAGGGTGATTTCCTCGCGTATGTATATGATGTCGCTGGTATCCCTGCCGCCCCTTGCGGGATCATTCCGTATTGAGCCCTGCCAATATAGCTGCGAGGTCTGCCCTCCGTCAAGGTTGTAGGCAACCTTGCAGCCTAAGCTCTGCATAAGCTCGGCAAGCTCATTGAGCCTAAGTCCCATGGAGTCTTCGCTGCGTCCGTCCACTATCACAAAGCAGTAATGCCCCGGCTCGAAATAGCCTATGGCGGTTCTTGGGTTCGACGATCCTAAGTCGGAATAATCTGCCGCAAAGCTGCTCCTTGCCACGCCGTTTTCGTCCAACAGCGAGGGGCCGAAGTTCCATATCTGCCAAGGGTCATTGGTCATTAGCTCGTTGAAATCGACCTTGTCCGCCTCATAAGTTGCCATGCTCCCGTCGTAATACAGCACGCATATATCCTCATAGCCGTCAAGCGACGATTTGTACAGCACGCCGTTTCGAAGCACCACGCCGTTGTTGTGGAACCCATAGTAATCGCCGTTGATTGCCGCTACTGCGTTTGCAGAGGCTGCCATGTCCTTGACCCTGCCAACATAGCGGTGATGAAAGCCGTCGCCCGCGCAGCTCGTGCCAAGCAGATGTATATCCTTCAGCCAAATGTCCACAACATAATAATCGACATCGTGAGTGAAGCTCGTCTCATCCCGACAGACCGACAGCTCTAATTTGATGTCGCTGCTCTGATAGCGGATATCGCTCATTATCGTCTCCGCGCCCTCGTCAAGCCAGGTCGGAGTGAGCGTCGCGGTCGGATTGGGAGTAGGGCTTGGGGTTTCGGTTTGAGTCGCTATATCTATTTCAATCGGAGAGGTTTTCTCGGCATAAATTATCGTTTCATGCTCGGGCGTAGGTTCCGCAGTGGCGGACGCTTCCTCGGTTTTGGGAGTTGGCGAGCATGCGGTAAGCGTTAAAACGGCGAGAATTACAGTGAACAGTCTTTTCATATTGCCTCCAAAGCTTATCTAAAACGTGAGGTTGTCTGCGCCTCGTCTTTGATCTAAACAGAATGTTTATTACCGTGTTGTAAAAGGGGTTTGTTTTGCCTGTTATCAAGATGTAAAACCGCTGCTTGTCACCCACGGCTGAGCTTTCGCAGGGTTTTTGCGCTTTGAACGTGGGCTATGAAACCTTCCGCCGCTTTTATCATCTACATCGAATACGGCGACGGGTCGTTTGAGTATTACACGCAGGACTCCAATTACTTAGCGACCATTGCAAGCGCGGTCTTTATCCCGTTTGCGATAATGGCTCTTTGCGGTAAAAAGCCTATGCCCCGCTGGGTCGTATCGCTTAGACATATGGCCACGGCTTGCCTTGCGCTCACCTTCTTTGTGGTGCTGTTCGTACTCATCCCAATGGATGGTCTTTCAAGCTTGCCTTGGATGCTCTTTAGCGGCCCCAACCTCTACCACCATTTTCTGTGTCCTCTGCTTGCGATGCTGTCATTCATCGCGTTCGAGACCGAACCCGCCCTTTCAAAGCGCTGCGTCCTTACCGGCATGACGCCTACTCTGCTGTACGCCATCGTTATCATCATACTCAACATAGCGAAGCTGTTGGTCGGCCCCTACCCCTTCCTGCACATCTATGAGCAGCCCTGGTATATGTCCATCGTTTGGATCGCTGTAATCTTGGGTATGGCAACCTTGCTCGCTTGGCTGCTGTGGCTTCTGAACAGAGCTGTGGGCAAAAGACGCGGCAAAGCATAACTCACATCAAATGCCGACCTGATGAGCGGCGCTGAATCTGTGCCGCTCTTTATTGTTGCTTCGGCGTAAGTCCACATCTCCCGGCGCCGCTATATGGCAGCCGCTAAAGTACACCTCCGTTGTATTTCTTTTGTACTATAAACAGAGGAACCAACGACACAGCAAGCCCCACGACGAGAATCAAGGTGAGCCATGCGGAATCGGTAAAGAGCGCCAAGACGCCCACCGCCGTCAAGGGAACGCTGATAAGGCATAGAGCCTTGCCCATAGCCTTTCCATAGGCTTTCATATCCTTCACGCGGGTTCGGTGATATTGATGTATAAGCTGAGTCTTTCCGCTGTAAACAAGTACTCCCACGACTATCAAAGCGGCCGCCGCAGCGAGCAGTATTATCGAGTAGACTATCATCCATATCACCTCCTTCCCTTTCCGCATTATTAAAGCTCAACGTACAACCGGGCAAGTCATTGTCAAAAATCATCTGTTGTGATTATACAATATCAACGACAACCTTGTAAACATCAATACTCTATATAAATCGGGGAGCTATCGCTCCGACAAAATTAGCTGTTGTGAAGGGGAAAAAGTAGTGATATAATGGAAAAAAGCAGAAGGAGAGTTGAACGCCATGATATACGAACCCAAGAACATTACCCTAAAGGATGGGCAGCTTGCGCTCTTTAGAAGTCCAACGGCGCAGGACGCGGCCGATATGCTGACCTACCTATGGCGTACTTCATCGGAGACCGACTTCGTTCTGCGCTATCCGGAGGAGTGCGGCTTCACCATGGAGCAGGAACAGAAACTGCTTGAAAGCGTCCTTGCATCCGAGTATCAGGTCATGATTACCTGCTTTGTCAACGGCAGGGCGGTCGGCAACTGCACCCTTATGTTGCAGGGGCGCATCAAAACGCGGCATCGCGGCTCCGTCGCTATCGCTGTTTTGAAGGAGTATTGGGGGCTTGGGATAGGCACGGCTATGTTCCGTGAAATGACAGCGATTGCCAAGGAGCACGGCGTATCGATGCTTGATCTGGACTTCATCGAGGGCAACTCAAGGGCGCGGGCGCTCTATGAGAAGATGGGCTTTCGCATAGTCGCGGTCAAGCCCGACTCCATTCGTCTCAAGGACGGTACACGGCTTGCCGAGTACTATATGCAGCTGTATCTGGATTGATTATGCACGAAGGACATGTCATAGTCGGAATGTCGGGCGGGGTGGACAGCTCCGTTGCCGCCTTGCTCCTAAAGGAGCAGGGCTATGACGTTGTGGGCGTCTTTATGAAGAACTGGGAGGAGACCGACGACGAGGGTGTTTGCACCGCCGAGCAGGACTACTCCGACGTACGCTCCGTGTCCGAGACGCTTGGCATACCCTTTTACACCGTCAACTTCTCGCGCGAATATTATGACAGGGTTTTTTCGTACTTTTTGGACGAGTACAAGCGGGGTAGGACGCCAAACCCCGATGTGATGTGCAACAGCGAAATAAAGTTCAAGGCCTTCCTTGACCTTGCTCTGAACACGGGAGCAAGCGCGCTTGCCACGGGACATTACGCAAGGCTTGACAAAAGCCAAGGCACACACCTGCTTCGCGGCTCGGACGCCGCCAAGGACCAGAGCTATTTCCTTGCGGGGCTGCAAGCTTCTCAGCTTGAAAGGGTGCTGTTCCCCGTGGGTGAGCTTTGCAAGGGCGAGGTGCGGCGCATCGCGAAGGAACACAAGCTCTCCAACGCGCTCAAAAAGGACAGCACGGGCGTTTGCTTCATAGGCGAACGCAACTTCAAACAGTTCCTTATGCGCTATTTGCCCGCCCAACCCGGCGACATGGTGGATGAAACCGGCAGGCTTATAGGCCGTCATGATGGCTTGATGTACTATACCTTGGGTCAAAGGCGCGGTCTTGGCATAGGCGGCACGCAGGGCGGCAGCGGCGAAAGCTGGTTTGTGATAGGCAAGGACCTTGAGCGCAACCTGCTCATAGTCCAACAGGGCGAGCATGACGAGCTGTTCTCGCTTGCTTTGGACGCGGACAAGGTGAATTGGATAGCGGGCGAGCCGCCGAGCCGCGAGTTCGACTGTGCCGCCAAATTTCGCTATCGTCAAAGCGACAGACCCGTTCGCGTCTACGTCAGCGGCGATGGCGTACACTTAGACTTTTACGAGCCTGAACGCGCTGTAACCCCCGGTCAATGGGTTGTGTTCTATGACGGGCAGGCCTGTCTGGGCGGCGGCCCCATAGACAGGGTTAAGCCCAAGAAGGCTGTAAGGATTTAGCATGACAAAAGCAGTTAATCTCTCACCGAGGCTGAAGGCCGCGTTGGAGCTTGTGCCCGATTGTGGCTGTGTCGCGGATATAGGCTGCGACCACGGAAGGCTTTCCGCCGCTCTCATACAGAGCGGCAAGGCGCAAAGGGTTATAGCCGTGGACATAAGCGCGCCCTCGCTTGCCAAAGCAAGGCGGCTTGTAGAGACTTTAGGGCTTGAAGCTCAAATCGAGCTTAGGGAGGGCGACGGGCTTCGCGCTCTTTTGCCCGAGGAATGCGACGCCGTTTTGATGCTCGGCATGGGCGGAACGCTTACGGCAAGGCTGCTTGAAGTCTCCCCCATCCCCTTCGCGGGCGCGAAAACTATCGTCATGCAGCCCATGCGCGGCGTAAGTGACCTTAGGCTTTGGCTCTATGAACACGGCTGCGGTATCGTGGCCGAAAGGGTTGTGAAGGACGCGGGCAGGCTGTATCAGGTCTTTGCCGCCGCCTTAACCACAGCGCCCCTGCCCGAGCAGGCGGACTGCTTTGAGTTGGGCTGTGTGCCGAATACCCCCGATACTCTGTATCTGGAGCTGCTGAACAGGCTTATCGCTCAAAGCGGCGGAAGGCTCAAAGCGGCTTTAGGCTCAGACGGCGAGGCGTATTTGGGGGAAAGGCTCGCGGCGCTTTTGAAACTGAAAACGAGATACACGGAAAGGTTTGGGGAAACGGTATGAAGCTAAATGAATTCTTGGCCATGATGGAGAGCGTGGCGCCCAAGAGCCTTGCCTATGACGGGGACAATGTGGGTCTGCTTGTCGGCACGGACAAAACGGAGATACATAAGGTCGCTGTTGCACTTGACTGCACCATTGAGGTGGCGAACGAGGCCGTAAGGCTGGGCTGTGATCTTGTGCTGACGCATCATCCGCTGTTCTTCAACCCCGTTCAGTATTTCCGCCCCGATATGCCCGCGACGGCCGCCGCGTACATACTTGCGCGAAACGGCATAGGCATGTTCGCGGCTCACACCAACCTTGACGCCGCGAAGGGCGGCGTGAACGACGTGCTGGCGGAGCTTATCGGTCTTACCAATGTCGATAAGCTTCCGCCCGAAAACCTCGGTCGCATGGGTGAGTTTGAAGATGAAATGAAGCTTTCGGAGCTAATCGCGCTGTGTGAGGACAGGCTTCACTCAAAGGCGCGCTTTTGCGGCGATTTGAACGCCGTCATAAAGACCGCGGCGGTGATAGGCGGAAGCGGCGGCGGCGACCTTTGGGAGGTCTACAAGTCGCAGGTTGATGCCTTTATCACGGGAGAGGTCAAGTATTCGCAGGGTCTGGACGCCGACACGCTGGGCATGAATGTTATCGTCTTGGGGCATTATGAAACTGAAAGTATTGTACTAAAACCTTTAATTGCCCGTTTACAAAAGCTCTCGGATGATGTACAATATAATGTAATATACCCAAAACAGCACAGCCTGTCCTGCTTTGGGCGTGGATAATCCCGAAAAGAGCAAGGTCAAAAGGCTCTTGCCGTTTCGCTTTTAGGAGGTACTCATGGGAAAATTGGATGCTTTGCTTGCGTACCAGCAGGCCGACCAGAAGAAGCAGCAGCTTGAGCTTGCCGTGCGCTCAACGGACAACCGTCAGCGTTTGAACAAGCTTCATCGTACATTGCGCGATTATCAAAGTACTTTGAGGAAGCTCAATGACGAGATAAGCTCATATTCCGCCACCCTTTCGCAGGGCAGGGAACGCCTTGCCGCGCTGAACAAGCGCTACGAGCTTGAAACCGGCGAGCTTGAGACCCTGTCGCTCGACGAGGAATGCACCGCCGAGGAGATGACCGAGTTCCGCACCGACATCGACAAGCTCGCCCGCGAAGTCGCTTCCGTTGAGCGCGACATAAAGCAGCTTATGTCAAACGTTGACAAGGTCATTGCCGAGTATCAAAAGACGCGCCAGTCCGCGGGCAGAGCCAAAAAGGAATATGACCAGCTTAAGATAGTCTGTGAGGGTGAGCGCGACAGCGCCGCCAAGCAGATTGAGGCCTGCGACTATGAGCTGTCCAGATTGGAAGCGCGTGTTGATCCCGATATGCTCGCGAAATATCAGGGGGTGAGACAGCATCACGCCGTACCGCTTGTCAAGGTCGAGAACGCGAAATGCTCCGGGTGCCGAATGTCGCTTCCGATGATGACCATGCGCAAGCTGTCAAGCCCCGACTCCATGACCGAATGCGACAACTGCGGCAGGCTCCTTTACGCCGTGACCGATAAGTAACATTAACTTTGAAAACTGAATATTGCGAGTAAGACAGACGATCGCGCCCCCTTGTCGGGGTGAGGAAAGTCCGAGCACCACATGGCAGAGCGCCGGGTAACACCCGGTGGAGGCGACTCCAAGGAAAGTGCAACAGAAATAAACCGCCCCCGTTAATTTAACGGGAGTAAGGATGGAAAGGCGAGGTAAGAGCTCACCGGCGACATGGCGACTTGTCGGCCCTGTAAACCCCGCTCGGTGCAAGATTGGAATGGGAGCATTTAATAGCAGCCTGCTACGCTCTCGGTAATCGCATGAGCCTCTCGGTAACGATTGGCCAGAGATAGATGATCGTCCCTTGACAGAACTCGGCTTACGGCTTGCTCGCAATTCCTTCTATTCAACACAGTATCATTTTTTGGGGGGAACTGATGGAGACCAACGAACGCAAGAAGATTATCCTTTCCGGTATGCAGCCCTCGGGCGCGCTGACAATCGGCAACTATTTGGGCGCTCTCAAGAACTGGGCCGCGCTTATGGACGACTATGACGCTCTGTACATCATGGTCGCCGATATGCATTCCATCACCGTGCGGCAGGACCCGACAGTTCTGCGCCGCCGCATTTTAGAGACCTACGCGCTGTTCCTCGCAAGCGGAATCGACCCCGTTCGCTCCGCCGTTTTCGTACAGTCGCAGGTTCCCGAGCACGCCGTCCTGTCGTGGATACTCAACTGCAACACTTACCTGGGCGAGCTGTCCAGAATGACGCAATACAAGGATAAAAGCGCAAAGCACGCGGACAACCTCAACGCGGGGCTGTTCACCTACCCCGTCCTTATGGCTTCCGACATACTGCTGTATCAGGCCGACCTCGTACCCGTGGGCGCGGATCAGAAGCAGCACGTCGAGATAACCCGCGACATCGCCACGCGCTTCAACAACGCGTACGGGCAGACCTTCACCGTACCCGAGCCATACATACCCAAGGTGGGCGCGAAGATTATGAGCCTTGCGGAGCCTGAAAAGAAGATGAGCAAGTCGGATGCGAACCCGAACGCGACGATACTTATCACCGATACCGCCGACGTTATCACGCGCAAGATAAAGCGCGCCGTTACGGACTGCTGCACCGGAGTACCCTGTCTTGAAGACTGCTGCCCCGGTGTTGTGAACCTTATGAGCATTTACGCGGCCTTCACAAGCAAGACGCTCATTGAGGCTCAATCCGAGTTTACAGGCAAGAGCTACGGCGTGTTGAAGCAGGCTGCGGCGGACGCGACGGTTGCCGCGCTCTCGCCCTTGCAAGCCGAATACTCAAGGCTTATGGCCGACAAAGCATACCTTGCGGAATGTATGCGCGAGGGTGCAAAGCAGGCCTCCTTGAGGGCGTCAAGGACGCTGCGCAAGGTCTATCACAAAGTTGGGTTTGACTGTATAAAGTAGTACGCCATGCGCCTTTTTATAGGGGAAATGGGCCGCGGGCTGCTCTTACTGATTTTCGCTTAGCTTATACAACAAACGGAGGTTATAGAGGATGGAGCAAAAAAGAGATACGGGCTTGGATCTTTTGCGGGTCGTGGCTCTGTTGGCGTTTGTGTTTGCGGCAACGGTGACGCGGGCCTACGGATGGTTTACCTCATACGCCGACTTCTGCTCGGCGCAGGTCTACCTTTCGGCGTTCAGCTTTGGTATGCCCGCTTTTGTAATGCTAAGCGGCGCGTTCCTGCTTGACCCGAACAGGGAATTTGTCCTCAGGGACTTTCTCACAAAGAAGCTTCTGCGGCTTGTGCTTGCGATAGCGCTTTGGGGCGCGTTCTATGGCGCGATAGGCATGTTTATGGACAGGACGCCCTTTAGCCTGTTGGAGTATATCAAGAGCAGCTTCCTGTACCGCCGCCTCATCTGCGTTCTGCTCACGATGCTTGGGTTGTATCTTGCGGTTCCCGTGCTTCGCGCCGTTACCCGTGACCCCAAGGCCATGCGCTGGTACCTTTTGTTGGCGCTTGTGTTCGGTTCGCTCATCCCAACGCTGAGCCTGAACGGAACGCTTGCAAAGCTCAAGTACTTTACGGAGTGTATGAACCTCGGCATGTTTATGGGCTACACGGGGCTTTTTGTCGCAGGCTCTTACCTTAGACAATTCCCGCCCAAAAAGAGTGTGCGCTTCGTCATCTACGGGCTTGGACTTGTCGGGCTGGTCGTGAGCTTCCTTATATACTCCGGCATTATCACACACCACGTTTATTACAGCTTCTACACCTACCGAGGCAGCGATCTCTATCAGGCGGCGCTCGTCATAGCCGTGTTCGTATGGTTCTCGAACCTTGACCGCTCGCGCAGCTTCAACGCCTTTTGCGCAAGGTGGCTTGAGTTTCTGTCCCGAAGGGTCTTTGGCGCGTACCTCTGCTCGCTCGGCGTGTTCAAGCTGTTTTCGATACTTGGACTGTCCGGCGGCGCGTTCCTGCCCGCCTTCGCGATACCCGCGACAGCGTTGTGCGTGTTCGTGATGTCCATGCTGATTTCATCGCTGCTGCACATGATACCTGTATTCAACAGGTATGTGATTTAGTAAAAAGCTCAGACCAATTAACAACGCCCCGAAAGCCAACAGCTTCACGGGGCGTTTTGTTATGTAGTTTAATCGATATGCTATGCGGCGGGCAGGCTCGGCATAAGACCCACAAGCCAACGCAGTATGGCCGAAGCGTCGGAGGCACTGACCCCCGCGCTGCCGTCGCAGTCCGCGTTCCTCAAGCCCTGCTGACTAAGGCTCTCTATGCCCACAAGCGAACGCAGTATGGCCGAAGCGTCCGCGGCGTTGACCGTGCCGTTACAGTCGGCATCGCCGTACTTTATCGGAGACTCAGTGTATACCGCTGTCACGGTCATATCTCCCGTGACGCAGGAAAAGTCCTCGGCGTCCCATGCTCCGTCATAGCCGGCCTTTTTAGGTACGGACGGAATTGTTTCCAATGCCTTGCCATGCTCGACAATATAGCTTGCAACAAGCGAACCATCCGCATAGAAGCTGACCTCGTACTCGTTCAGCTTCACGCCCGACGCCGAAACATACTGGGTCTCGGTCACGTTTTCGATGGTATAGACGCCGTTTTGGGGGGTGAGCAGTGTCTCATTCGCAAAAACCGTAAGCTCGCTCTCTGTGTAGCCCTCATCCAAGCTGATGGTGAAGGAGTAGCTCTGCCCATGCAGCGTTGGGTTATTGCTGCCCTCCTTCGGCGTTATAGTATAGCCCTCGCCCTGTAAGAGATTGACTGCATAGCTGTCCGCCGTAACGGATACCTCGACAGCCTTGTCCTCGCGTATATCCTCTATGGTGTATACATAAACCCCGTTGGTCAGTACACCCGCTATTTTTGCGCGGTTGGCGCGTACCACAGGCTCGTCTCCCGCAGTCGAAACCACGCTGAAGCTGTAGCTTGCGCCGTACTCCGCCTCGCCCGTGCCTGTGATGTCCGTCACGGTATATGCCTCGCAGCTTGCGGGAAGCGACACGGTGAACCTATCCAACACATACACGGCGTTGACCGCCATGTCGTCCGTGATATTGCTAAAGGCCGTGACGTCCCAAGTCGGGCTTACCTTAGTACAGCCCTCCTTTGCGGGAACCTCGGGTATGTCGGTGAGTGTCGCTCCGTGCTCAGCTTGGCGTGTGGCGGTCAAGCTCCCATCGGCATAGAACTTTATGCTGTACACGTTCAAGGTATAGACGGCGTTCACCGTAAGGTCACTCGTAATACATGCAAGCTGCTCCGCCGTGGCGCCCCAATAGGGCGGCGTCCTGTCGCAGCCTGTCTTTTCGGGTATAGCGGGTATGTTCTCCGCCGCCGTACCGTACTTGACCTCATAGCTCAGTATCGTATTGCCATTCGCAACGAAGGTCACGGTGCAGTAATCCCTAAGATAGTACAAATCAAGCGTTAGGGTTCCGTCCTCTTGGACAACGCCTGTCGTGGTGCTGCTCGCGGAATCGTATACAAAGCCCTCGTACTCCTTTACCTCGGCCTCGACAGACTCTCCTATTACGCCCGTGAGAGTATCGCGCTGTGCGACCTTGAAGCTGCCGTCCGTCTGCTCCTGAAAGTATCTGACGGTGTACTCCGCCTTAGGCTGCTCAGTCATGGGAAGTCCGATAAGCTCAGCGTAGCTGTAGCTCTCCTCACCCTCCATAGTCCAAATGTTTGTGAAATCGAATTTTTTGTAGTTATTCTGAACATGAAGCTGCGCCTTGGTATAGGCTGTCACGTTTGATATTGTCTCCGTTCCATCGCCGCCGCCGTTATACGCGCCCGTGGAGGCCCCACAGGTCTTGAGCCAATAACAGTCCTTGACCGAAACCGTGCTTGAAAAATAGATGCTTTGATTCAGCCCGCAAATACCGGCGAGATTCTTACCCGAACCGCTCAGCGTTCCGACATTGTAGCAGTACTGCACCAAGCTCACGGCGTTTTCCTGCGAAGTGTAATAGGAATAATTGACCCCAATCACGCCCCCGACGTAGTTGACGCCCGACGCCTGACCCGCGTTGTAGGAGTTCAGCACATTTGCGTTTTGGCTCTGTCCCACTACGCCGCCCACATAATCGACGCCCAACACATTGCCCGTATTGTAGCAGCAATGTATCTCGGCCGTGGTGATATAGCCCAAGACGCCGCCCGTGTAGGTGTCGCCGTAAACCGTTCCCGCGTTAGTGTTGTACTCGATGGTGCTGTTGTAGGCAGCGCTGCCAACGACGCCGCCCGTGTTGTTGACGCCCTCTACAAGGCCGTAATTGCCGCATTGCTTGACGGTTGTGGAGTAATACGCTCCGCCAACGACGCCGCCAACAGCGGTTCCGCCCTGTATGTTGCTGTAATTGACGCAGTTTTGCACAGCATCCGTGCCTGAATAGCCGATTACTCCGCCGACATAGGCGTTGCCTCGGACAACTGCGCGGCTTGTACAGTTTTGAATCGTGCAGCCCAATAGCGTGGATTGACCGTCGCTGCCTACAAAGGTAGTTCCGACTATCGATCCTACATAGGTCGTCCCGCTGATATAGGAATCGCTTATAGTGAGATTCTCAACAAGAGCGTCGGAGGTGACGGAGCCGAACAATCCCATACCATTGCCGCTGTCCTCGATGTAGAGTCCGCTTATGGTATGCCCGTTGCCGTCGAACCTGCCCGAAAAAGAGGTGTACTCGTCACCCTGGTTGGTCTTGAGATAGAAGCCTATGGGCTTCCACGGGGTCGCGTTCATCGTCCAATACTTGGCGTTAAAGTCGTTCAAGACGATGTCGCTGTCAAGGCGGAAATAGCTCTGCTCGTAGGTCTCCCCCGCGTTCACCTTGTCCGAAAGGTATGCAAGCTGCTCCGCCGTCGTGATGATGTAAGGATCCTCCTGTGTGCCGCTGCCCGATGCGAAGCCTGAAGCTGAGCTTCCGTCCCATATGGCGGAGCTGCCGCCGCCCTCGCTCATTAGGCAGATAAGCTCGGGGTAGCTCCCGCGCTCTATCGCCCAAATATTTTCTTTGTCCCACGCGGTATAGCTGCTTGGCGACTTCAGCTGCGCTTGCGTCTTGGATTCGCCGTAGGATGAACCATTCGTGCAGCAGCTCTCAAGGTAAAACGAGCTGCGCGTCAAACCTGAGACCTTGGTCTCGGTCGTGGAACCGAGCTGCGAGCCTTGCGCGGTATTAGCGCCGATGATACCTCCAAAGCTCTCGCCCGAGGCCGTTACCGTACCTGTATTGTAACAACAGTTTACCGAGCCGCCGTTCGAGCCCGCTATGCCGCCGCAGGTCGTCCCCGAAAGCGCGCCGGTGTTCGCGCAGTCATATACGCCCGAAAGGTAGTTGGTGGCGGTGATGCCGCCCACCACCTCGCCCGTGATGCTTCCCGTGTTCTTGCAGTTCATGACCACGCCGCCCGTTGCGTAAGCGACTATGCCGCCCGCTGTATTCTCGGCTGTGACGCTGCCCGTATTTATGCAGTTTTTAACCGTTCCTCCGCTGTTCGCACCGACAATGCCCGCGCAGTTGGTGCCATTGACGCTGCCTGAAAAGCTGCATCCCATGACGTTGGCCTGAAGTCCATAGCCTAAGATGCCGCCCGCGTAATCGCTGGAGTACCCCGATGTGCCGAGTGAGACGACCGAGCCCGATGAAGTGCAGTTATCGATATAGCCTATCGTGCAGTAGCCCACCAAGGCGCCGACATAGCGAGAGCCGTTTACGCTGCCCGCCGCCGAGCAGTTTATGACCTTGCCGTACATGACGTCGCCCACAAGCAGACCGCCAAAGTTTCTGACCGTGGCGGTGACGTTCACGGAACTGTTCATTATTCTGCCGTGACTTCTGCCCACAAGACCGCCGCTGTACTGACCGCCGTCAAGCCTGCCCGAATAGCCGCAGTTGTCCACCACACAGTCCTCGTCCATATAGCCGACAAGACCTGCGACGTACTCCGAGCCGCCAGTAACGTAGCTCTTTTCAACATTCACGTTCAGAACCTCGGCGTATTCAAGATAGCCGAACAAGCCCTGATAGCCATATTGAGAGTTGATGAACATACCCGTTACGGTATGCCCCTGCCCGTTGAAATTGCCGTCGAAGGAGCAATACTCATAGTCGGTGGAGCTGTTGATATTGTAATAGCCTATACATTGCCAACTGTTTTGGGGTGCGATCATTGTCACGCCGTCATCCAAGTACGTCCCCCATTGCTGCCAGTTTGATACGTCGTTTAGGACTATATCGTTGGTCAATACGAAGTAGTCATAATTATAGATGTAATGATCCTCGCAGTCGAGTACGGTCTTGGCAAGGTACGCAAGCTCCGCGCCGTTGGAGATTTGGTACGGATCGTCGGCCGTGCCGCTGCCGCCCGCAAAGCCTATGGCGATACTGCCGTCCCAAACCTCGGGTGCTTTTGCCGAAGCTGCCGGAATCAATATAAGAAAGGTCAAGCATAGCACGACTATGGGCGCCAAAAATCTTCTCATCGCATACCTCCTCAGTATAATCAGGAAATTATATCATTTTCAGTTTGTATTGTAAACCGCAAAAATGTAGCAAATATGTAGAATTATGCGGGGAGCAGAGCTAAAAGGCGTTGAGCAGGGTGAAGTTCTCGCCGTTGCCTCCCTCAAAAAGGTTGTAGTCGTCATAATATGGCGAATACGTCTGAATATATATGCTTCGATTTTCGGGGATGAAGCGCAGTATGCGAAGATAGCCAAAGCTGTTCTTCTTGATATTGCTCTGATAGTTGAACAACAGCACGTTGACCCTGCGATCGGGAACGCCGTCGTCGTTATCGTCATAGCTGTCCTCCACCCTGCCAATGCCGCGCCTATGGCCGCAGAGAACGAGCCTGACGTTTGGGCATTGGGAGACAACGCCCGCGTCGAGCGTCTTTCCCTCGTACATCTTGGCAAGCTCCTCGTTAATATAGCTGTGCGACAGCACTATGCCGACCGCGTTCGGATATGCGTCAAACACGCCCTTGAGCCAGCTGACAGCCTCAGGGTCGGACGAGGTCATCCACCCGAGTCCTCCGACAACAAACTCAGTGCCGCCCGCGTTGAACACGGCATAGCAGCCCTTGCCGCCCTGCCATACGCCTTCAACCTCCATGGTCTTCACAAAATCACGCTCAAGGTACCCGCCGTATTCCTGCCTAAGCAAGCCTAAGTCATGATTGCCCGCAACGGCTATCAGCGGGAGCTTACCCCTCAGTGTGTCAATTGCGGGTTCGGCAACAGCCCAACACTTTTCCTTCCAGCCGTTTTCGGTGATGTCGCCCGTATGCATGGCATAGACCGCGTTCAGCCGCTCGGCGTTGTCCCCCGCCCACTTCATCATGACATACATGCTGTCACCCGCTCTCTCGTCAAATGTCATGGTCTGGGAGTCCGAGAACCATATCAGCGAAAAGGGCGTGGGAACAGGCGTCGCGGTGGGCGCGGGCGTTGCGGTGGGTATGGGCGTCGCGGTAGGAACAGGCGTTGCCGTTTGCGTGGGGACAGGCGTCAAAGTCGGTGTAGGTTCGGATGAAAACGTTGGTGCATCACTCGGCGCTGCCGCAGCCTCGGATGCGACAATCTCGCTTCCCGCATAGCACGCGGAAAGCAGCATCAGCAATATCATCAATACACAAACCGTAATCCTCTTTGTCATCTCAACCCCTCCGATATGCTATTATACAACATCGTCTTTCGTTCTGCAAGATATATTGTAACCATATAGTTTACAGTAAGCTGTCCATAGGCTATTATTATAATAGGGTTTTATTTTGGATTGAGGTGCGTATGTTCATAACCAACCTTATTAAGGGGACTATTGTGGGCGTGGGCGGAATACTGCCCGGGGTCAGCGGCGGCATGATGGCCGTTACGCTTTGCATTTACGTCCCCGCGATGAACGCCTTGGCGACGCTCACCCGCGACTTTGGTAAGAAGCTGCTCTTTCTCCTCCCCATAGGGATAGGCGGTGTAATCGGGATAGTGCTTGGGTCGGTCGTGTTGAAATCGCTGTTCACGGCCTTTGAGACGGCCTTCATCTATGCTTTCGCGGGGCTTATCTTGGGCGGAGTTCCCGCCTACGTCAAGGAGATAGCCGCGCCTAAGTTCAAACCCATATGGCTTATCGCCTCCGCTGTCGGCATAGGCTTGGCCCTGCTTTTGATGCTGCTGCCCATGGGAAGCTCAGAGCAGCTTGACGAGCTGAATGCCCTGCAATACCTGCTTGCGGGTATGATTATTGTGTTCGGCTCCATCATTCCGGGGCTGTCCACCTCATTTCTTTTTATTCGCTTCGGTTGGTACAAATGCGTACTTGGAGCAATATCTCAGGTTACCGCCCTTCATTCCATCCAACTCCTTCCGCTGCTGCTCATGGCCATAGGCGGTGTCATCTGCGCCGTAATGTTTATCAAGCTCATCAACTACCTATTTACCCGCTTTAAGGGCTATGCCGGCTTCTTCGTCCTCGGCTTCCTGCTCACTACCATGATATTCGCTCTCCCCCTGCCCGAAATATCGTGGGCGCAGCTTATGTACCTTGCGCTGCTTGGCGCGGGGCTTGTACTTGGATACTACCTGGACAGTTGGATAGTCAAGCTCTCGGAGTTCATCAAAAAGGGGGTCAAACGACAGCATGACCATTAGTATATCGGAGTTTTTTACTCAGCTGACGCAAAACCCCGTGATGATAGTCACCTGCCTTCTGACCTTGGCGGTTATACTGGTCAACGGCTGGACGGACGCACCCAACGCGATTGCGACCTGCGTCTCAACGCGGGCAATCACGCCCTCCCGCGTCATACTTATGGCCGCCGTATGCAACTTCCTTGGTGTGTTGGTCATGTCCTTCATCAACTCCAAGGTTGCCATGACCATATACAACATGGTTGATTTCGGCGGCGATACCGGCGACGCCACCGCCGCCCTTTGCGCCGCTCTTGTCGCTATAGTCGTGTGGGCGACGGCCGCATGGAAGTTCGGCATACCGACAAGTGAGAGCCACGCGCTTATCGCGGGTATTTCAGGTGCGGCTATCGCGCTTCAGGGCGGATTCTCCGGTATCAACCCCTCCGAATGGGGCAAGGTATTGATAGGGCTTTTGCTGTCAACCGTACTGGGCTTTATCATGGGCTTTGGCGTAACAAAGCTCATCGAGCTTATCTGCCGCAGGATGGACAGGCATAAGACCGATGTGTTCTTCAGGGGCGCACAGGTGTTCGGCGGCGCGTCCATGGCGTTTATGCACGGTGCGCAGGACGGACAGAAGTTCATGGGCGTGTTCATGCTCGGCATATTCCTAAGCCGCGGGCAGGGCGACGTCACGGGCTTTTCGATACCCATATGGCTGATGATACTCTGCTCCGCTGTCATGGCGCTCGGCACCTCGATAGGCGGCTACAAGATTATCAAGTCCGTGGGCATGGACATGGTAAAGCTTCAGCCCTATCAGGGCTTTTCCGCCGATGCAGCGGGCGCGCTGTGTCTGCTGCTGTCCTCGCTTGCGGGCATTCCCGTTTCCACCACTCACACCAAGACCACCGCCATCATGGGCGTTGGCGCGGCCAAACGCTTACGCGCTGTCAACTGGCGGATTGTCGGCGATATGACCTTAGCTTGGGTGCTGACCTTCCCGGGCTGCGGCATACTTGGGTATCTCACCGCCAAACTCTTTATACTGATTTTTTAACGGAGGCGCAATATGTTCAAAAGGGATAAGGGTTACGACTACTTTGACTACTTCGTTCGCTTCGGAGCGCATATCCTGGACGCCGCCGCGCATATGTACGCGGTCGTCACAAACTACGACTATGCGAAGATAGAGCAATACAAGGCTGAGATGCACCGCATAGAGAATCAGGCGGACGCGGACAAGCACGCTATGACCGAAAAGCTGCTGCACGAGTTCATCACGCCCATCGAACGCGAGGACATAATGGCGCTTGCGCATCAGGCCGACGAGGTTGTAGACGCGCTTGACGAGGTAATACTCCGCTTGTATATGTACCGCGCCGAAACCATGCACGCAGGCGCCGAGGACTTTGCGAAGCTGATACTTGACTGCTGTGAGCAGGTCGCGCAGACCTTGCCGCTCATGCGCGACTTCAAGAAGCCCATGCTCCTGCGGCAGCACATTGTCAAAATCAACACGCTTGAGAGCGACGGCGACGTCCTGTATACCGCCCTCACCCGTGAGCTGTTTTCGAAGAAGGACGACCCGCTGTACAACATCGTTTGGATGCGCATACTGTCCACCATGGAGAGCTGCTTGGACGCCTGCGAGCATGTCGCGGATGTTATGGAGAATATAATACTCAAAAACAGCTAAAGCCCGTCCAACCATTCAATCTCTCAAAGCGCGGGGCGGCGGCCTCGCGCTTTTGTTATAGTTCGGGGGTTGACTATTCATGAGAATTGTGTGAAACTATAAGCAGGTCACTTTAATCTTCAAGGAGGCGATTCATATGAAGTACACGAAGGAATACATCGCTGCAAGACGAGCTATCGCCAAGGAGGACTACGACGGCGAGGATGAGGACTATCGCTCCGACCAACAGCTTCAAGTCCCACCCCCTCCCCTAACAAAAGCCCCCGTCAGCTGTGATCGAACCCTTTTGCCCATGGATTTTGAGTGCTTGGAGCTGAAGAACGACACTCTTGCGCTCATCCGTGACCGCACAAGTCACCGCGTCTACACGGGTCAAGCCATGACCCTTTTGGAGCTGTCGTTCCTTCTGTGGGCTACGCAGGGCATACGCGCCATTCGCGGCAACAACTACGCGACCCTGCGCACCGTCCCTTGCGGCGGAGCGCGTCACGAGTTTGAAACCTACCTTGCCGTGCGCGACGTGCAGGGGCTAAAGCCGGGAGCATATCACTACCTGCCCATGAGCGCCGAGCTTGAGTTCATCGGTGACATCGCGGACTATGAGAACAGCGTCTCAAACTCCCTTAACGAGCAGAAATGGGGCTCGACAGCGAATGTAGTATTCTACTGGTCGGCCGTCCCCTACCGCGCCGAGTGGCGTTACGGTCCCTTCACCCACCGTGTCATGCTTATAGACGCGGGGCATATTTGCCAGAACCTTTACATTGCCTGCGAAGCGTTGGGGCTTGGCACCTGCGCGGTCGCGTCCTTCGACCGACAGCTCTGCAACTCCATCTTCAAGCTTGATGATGTGGACGAGTTCATCGTTTACACCGCCCCCGTGGGCTGTGTGAGCGCGGCGGACAAGGAGAAGGAGGATGACTTTTATGCCTTCCTCAAGAAGGGCTTTACCGAAAACGATTAATTGTTTACACAAAAAGCTGCATGACATACGTCTCTTTTATGTGGTATAATACATTAAACCAATCGGGGAGGTTACATATGAGCAGGGTAATTACGATAAGCCGTGAATTCGGCAGCGGCGGCCGTGAGCTTGGCAAGCGGCTTGCGGAGAATCTTGGCATCGCCTACTATGACAACGAGATTGTTCAGGAGATTGCCAAACGTACAGATTTGGCGGAGGCCTACGTCCATCAGATTTTGGAGGAGAAGCCGACCGCAGTGTTCCCCATCACCATAGGGCGCAGTCTGTACAGCATGTCCAGCCAGCCCGTGCTGCAAAACTCTCAGGTCTATGCGGAGCAGCACAAGATTATCACTGAAATGGCGCAAAAATCCGACTGCGTGATAGTTGGGCGCTGCGCTGATTACATTCTGCGCGATATGAACCCTTTGCGGCTGTTCGTGTACGCAAGCACGGAGTCCAAAATCGCGCGATGCCGCGGCCGTGAAAGCGATCGAGAGCATCTCACCGAAAAGGCACTGCGCTCTCAGATGAATACCATCGACAAGCGCAGAGCGGGTTACTATCAGTTTTTTACAGGCAATAAGTGGGGCGATATGCAGAACTATGACCTCTGCATCAACACCTCGAACGTGCAGATAAAGCTTGTCGCCGCCGCCATCAGCGAGGCGATACGCCGCAAGGATATTTGAAAACATGAAGTGGGCGCATCGAATGCGCCCACGCTTAGTTTTGATTTGATTTCGGTTCGCCTTACACGATAGGGCTTTGGCTTTATGCGGTCTCCTTGCTTTGCACGGTTTGAAGCTCCGACTTCTTGGCCTTCTCGCGCCATTTTCCGAAGCGGAAGCACAGCGCGGTGATTATCGCTCCGACCATCCACGCCGCAAGCAGCGAATAATAAATACTCTCCGGAGCCCCGTTCACAAGCTCGGGGCTTCTTGTTATGTACGCCAAGCCATACGCCAGGGGAACCCTGACGCCGATTGTTGTTATGACGGATATAATCATTGGCGTCACGGTATCGCCCGCGCCGCGCATGACGCCACCCAAGACCTGCGTCACCGCAAAGCAGATATACCCCACCGCAAGCACCTTTAGCATTCGCGCACCCAAGTCCAGAACCGATTCCGTGTCGGTAAACATCATAAGGAGCTGCCTCCCGAACAGCAGTATCAAAACTACCAGAACGGCGCTTACCAAAAGCGCAAGCCTTAAGCCGTATTTCGCGCTGCTGTGGACGCGCTCAACGTTGCCCGCGCCTATATTCTGCCCGACATAGGTCGTCATCGACATTCCGAAGGTGAAATTGGGCATCATCGCAAAGCCGTCCACACGCATTATGGCTATGCAGGTGGCTATGACCGAGGTGCCGAAGCTGTTGATGAGCGACTGCACCATGAGCTGAGCGCCGGAGAATATCGCCTGCGTCGCGCCCACGGGCATACCAATCTTGAATATGCGAAGGCATATATCCTTGTCGGGGATGAAGTAGCGCTTCTTGGCGTCGAACACATCCTTCATGCGCAATATGCGAAGGACGCAGCAGAGCGCCGAGATGCTTTGGGCTATTACGGTCGCTATTGCGACGCCCGGCACCCCCATACCGAATACGGCGACAAACAATATGTCAAGCCCTATGTTCAACCCGCAGGCCAAGAGCAGAAACACAAGCGGCATAACCGAGTCGCCCAAGCCGCGCAGGATACCCGCTCCGATGTTGTAGAGTGCGCAGCCCACAAAGCCTATCATGATGATACTAAGATAGCTTGACGAGTCCGTGAAGATTTCATCAGGGGTACTCATTATGCGAAGGAAGGGATTTGTTATCACAAGCCCCAACACGCCCGAAAGCAGACCCACTATTACGGTAATCGACAGCACATTGCATATGGTGTGCGAAAGCTGCTCCCTGTTCTTCGCGCCGAAGTACTGTGAAACGAGAATGCCCGCACCCGTTGATACACCCATCAACAGAGCTATTATGAGGTTCAGTATGGGGCCTGACGCGCCGACAGCGGCAAGTGCGTTGTCGCCCGCGTACCTGCCTACAACAACAGCGTCCACGGTGTTGTAGAGCTGCTGCGCGAAATTACCGATAAGAAGCGGCAGAGCAAAGCGTATAAGCACCTTTGTCGGGTTGCCCACCGTCATGTCCTGCGCTCCAAAGAAGCCCTTTATCTTATCCCAAGCCTTCATCTGTCCGTTCCTTTCGGGGCTTTCGGCAAACCCGCCTTCAACCCAACAAGAGAACATTATACATTCAATAAAAATTACCGTCAACGACTTTTGCGTAAAATCTCATGTTCGCAGGCAACAAAGTTTCATGTCGTCCTGAGGAGCAAACAGCGACGAAGGATCTTGAAACAGACTTGCGGGGAAAGGGGCGCTCCCCCGAATCACTCCCACTGTCATCCTGAGGAGCAAACCGCGATAAAGGATCTTGAAACAGACTTGCGGGGAAAGGGGCGCTCCCACTATGGGATGTGGAGACGGGAAGTGGTGGACAAACACAGTTCGCCCCTTGAATTTTTGGGTATTATCGCAGGGGAGCGGGTCTTGACTTCGTACTTCTCGGCAAGATCCTTCGACTTCGCAATAGGATGACAAGGAGGTTGAGGGGCGGGGCAATATTGGATGACAAGGAGGTTGAGGGGCGGGACAATATTGGATGACGGGGGGGTACAGGTGGATTAGGAATGGGTTCCTAAAGCGGGAATAGCTTTCAAGGACGCTTTCACCGCAGCGCAATTACACTTGCAGGCTGTCACTCTCGGGAACGAGCAGCTTTATCATATCCCCGCTGCCCTTTGCCGCCGTCACAAAGTCCTTAGCTGTCTTGAGCGGAAAGGCATGTCCCTCCATATGGTAATGCATGGGTACGCAGTACACGGGCGCGATGAGCTTCATCAGGCTCACAGCCTCCTTCGGCCCTATCGTATACGTCCCGCCTATGGGAATGAGCAGCGCGTCAACTGCGCCTAAGCTCTTTATCTGATCATCGGTGAGCATACAGCCCAAGTCCCCAAGGTGTACTATCCGTTTGCCGCCGCAGTCATACACGAATACGATATTGTTTCCGCGAAGCGCGCCTCGCTTGTCGTCGTGGAAGGTCGGGATACCCCAAACCTGCACCTCGCCTACCCGATTTCTCTCGGGCGTCTCTATAACCATGGGATTGCCATCAAGCTGCGTTAAGTCGTTATGGTCGTAGTGCGCGTGGCTTATCGTTACCGCGTCGCAGCTTGGCTTACTGTGCCTAAACACCTTCTGCGAGTATGGGTCGGTCGCTATCCTCATACCCTTTCCAAAGTCCAGCACAAAGCAGGAATGTCCGTACCAACTTATCCGCATTTTGTACACCTCCTAAGTTTCAGTATCGCGTTGGCCGCGCCGCCTATCTGTGCTTCCGCGTCCAGCCTTTCCTTTCCATACAGCCCCGTTGTCATCGAACGCATGGCAAGCTCCGTCTCATTCGTCCACTTCCCACCGGAGTACGCGCACCACGAAAGCCACAGGGCGCGGCGCACCGCGGCGACGTCCGGACAGGCGCAGGGCGGCTTTCGGGACAGCAGCTGAAGGTAATTGTCCCCATCGTCGCACAATACGCGCCCAGGGTATTCAAGCTCCCGCGTTCCTTTTATCATCAAATCGAACATGGCGTTCGACAGATGGAATATCAGCCAACCGTTCCTTGCCGAAACTTTGCAAAGAACGGGCAGCCCATCCAACCTGCACTCAAACAAACGGGCGTTGAGCAGGTTTACACACTCCGTAAGGTCACCCTCGCGCACCATGGACAGGGCAAGCTCACCCTCGTCCCTTGCGTTTTTGAACCTGTCACACGGTATGTCCCCGCCCGTCGCTCCCCATACAAAGCGCGAGATGGCATTAATGATTACAAAACGAAAATCGTTTTTCATAGGTTTAGCGTACACGCCGCCCGACGTTTTGTCAATGAAAACAGCTTTAACTTTTTTGTGCGTTTTGAAAATCGCTCATTGAATACGCCCATGTTCATTTGGGCATACTTCAACTTGCGAGGTGATTCAATGACAAAAGCTAAAAACAATATTCTTCCGTTTGTACTCGGCATACTCATTTTGGCGCTTGCCATGTCAGCGCTTATGGGAGCCTTTGGCAACGCTTCAACGGCTGCCGCAGCTTCCAATGACGAGGTGCTTAGGCTGCACGTTATCGCCAACAGCGACGACGATTTCGATCAGGCCGTGAAGCTGCAGGTGCGGGACGCGATACTGCCCATCTTCGAGTCCGCCGAGAGCTATGAGGACGCAAGGGCGTTTCTGTTAAGCCACGGAGCTGAGATTCAAGCCGAATGCGAGCGCGTACTCAAGGAAAACGGCGTTGATTACGGCGTGGAGCTGACCCTTGGACTGACGCATTTCCCAGACCGCGACTACGGCGGAACATTTTACCCCGAAGGCGATTATGATGCGCTTTGCGTGCGTTTGGGCGCGGCCAACGGTCAAAACTGGTGGTGCGTGCTGTTTCCTCCCCTGTGCCTGATAACGCGTGACGGTCAGCCCGTTGACCTTGACGAACTGGAATTTGAAAGCGGCATCATAGAATGGCTGCGCAGTATCGGATGGTGGTTCGATGACTAAACGAGGCTTGCGTATTCGATGTTTTTTAGGCGCTGTCGTAATCTTGTTATGCTGTCTATTGCCCAATACCGCGTCCGCCGTTCTCAAGCGCGGCTCCTCAGGCGACGAGGTTATAACCCTTCAGAAGAAGCTAAAAGCCTGGGGTTACTACACAGGCAGTATCGACGGGATCTATGGAAGCGCGACGGTGGAAGCGGTCAAGTACTTTCAGAGGGTGAACGGGCTGACGGTGGACGGCGTCGTAGGGCCCGCAACGGCAGCCGCCCTGGGAATGAGCTTGTCGTCTTCGTCGTCATCGTCGTCGTCCTCCTCGTCCACATCCTCGGGAGACACATATTTGCTTGCGCGATGCATATATGGCGAGGCAAGAGGCGAGCCTTACAAGGGCATGGTGGCGGTGGGAGCGGTGATACTCAACCGTGTCAAGAGCAGTCAGTTCCCTAACTCCATTTCGGGAGTGATATATCAATCGGGTGCGTTTTCGGTTGTAAGCGACGGGCAGATTAATATGGCGCCCAATGAGACCGCCATACGCGCCGCCAAGGACGCTCTAAACGGTTGGGACCCGACGGGCGGATGCCTGTACTACTACAACCCTTCCAAGACCACCAACAAGTGGATGCTCTCAAAGCCCGTGGTAATCACCATAGGCAGTCACGCATTCTTTTAAGGAGACGACATGAAGAAAACAGCTTACATAGTCGCGATAGCCGTACTTGGCGTAGGTCTTTTGGTATGCGTAGGACTGTTGACGTCCTCATACGCGCAGCTTTCTGACAAGCAAGCCCTGCTGAATGCGGCGAATGAACAGATAGAACAGGCCAACTCACGTCTGTCCGAGACCGATGACGCCGAGGGCGGCAACGCGCAATCCTCAGAGGACTCCTCATCGGTGAACTTCGAGCGTCTCTATCGCAAGGTCGGCGACGATATAAACGATATGTGCAACACGATGTCCAAGCTTGAGGTAGCGGCCTCGCCTGACCGAACCCTATTGCTGTTGGCCGACCTGTGGCGGCTTTCGGGCAGCGCGTCCGCGGCTCTTTCCGAATTGCCCGAAGCGCACGGCAACGTTGGAGAACTGACAAGCTTCATCACCCGCGCAGGTGATTACGCATATGCGCTCATGCAGGGCGTGCTCAACGACCGGCCGCTCTCCGCCGACGATACCGAGCAGCTTTCAAAGATGAAGGAGTACTGCATAAAAGTCTCAGAGAGCATTGAAAGCAGGCTCGAAAGCGGACAGCTTCCCACCGACTTTCTGGACGCGGACGGCTTCTACTGTGAAACCAACGAGAGCGAGGGATTGTCCGACATACCCACCCTCATCTATGACGGCCCTTATTCGGAGACCAACGAGCTGCTTGAACCGCTTGCCGACCTCGGCGGCGAGGTGAGCCAAGACGAGGCGTTGAATAGGGCGAAGGAGCTTTTTCCAGACTATGAGGCGAGCTATGAGTCTTTATGCAACGGGCGCATACCCACTCACGACATAGCTTTGAGCGGAGAAAAGGGTGAAATCTCTCTGTCGCTCACCAAGATGGGCGGACTGCCCCTGTACTTCATGGGCTCGCCCGTGGGCAACAGAAACGACGCTCCGAACGACGAGGAGACAAAGCGACTGCACGAAGCCGCACAGACCTTTCTATCTGAATGGGGCTACGGCGAGCTTCATCCCTCCTATGCGCAGTACTATGAGGGCAGCGTGGTCATAAACTACGCCGCCGTACAGGACGGGGTCGTCCTGTACTCCGACCTTATCAAGGTGTATGTTGACAGGGAAAGCTTTGAGGTGTTCGGCATGGACGCTTCGGGCTACTGCTTCTGCCACAGACAGCGCGAGCTTAACGCGCCTTCGCTGTCCCAAGAGGAAGCGCAGGAAAGGCTTTCGCTGTTGATAGAGGTTGAAAGTGTCACCCTGACGCTCATTCCGAAAACCCGCTCTACCGAGGTTCTTTGTTGGGAGTTCAAGGGCAAGAAGGGCAATGACAGCTATATAGTCTATATCAACGCTGAAACGGGCGCGGAGGAGGAGATCTTCTTGGTGATAAACAGCGAGGAGGGCGACCTCGTGGTATAGGGAAAAGCGCGACAAATGCAAAATGGACGCAAACAAGGGCAAAACCCCTTATGCGTCCGTTTTGTAATATTCTACCTTACTTTTTTAGTCTCTTGGATAGCAGAATAGCGCGTTAGTAAGCTCGTTTCTAAGCTCGGCTCGTCTGTCCGCAGGTGTGAGCAATATGGCGTGCTTGAGGTTCTTTAAGACAAATCTTCTGACCGCCGACCATGGCGCGCTCACCGATACACGAACGTTGTCACCCTCGGGAACGATGTTGACGTTGCCAAAGAACGCTTCATGCAGTTCTCCGATTAGATGCCTTGCGCAAAGCAGGGTGAAGCGCTCGTTCTCGCGGTGCCTGTAAACCGCGAATTCTACGTAGCGTTCAACGTCCAAACCGCTCTCACAGCCGATAAGCGTTGTGACCTCGCGGGCAGGCTCGTTAGTCAAGCTCAGCTCGCTCATCAGGTCAACCCTGTAATGCAGGGGCTTGCCATAGCCTACTATCGCGACTATGACGTAATACTCCTCCTCTGCCAAAAACAGGGCGTAGGGGGACGCGGAGAACGCGCTGCTGCGCTGAGGCGTCAGGCTGCCGTCCGCCGCGATAGAGTTGTATACATAGTTTATGCGCTTACCCTCGCGTATGCCACGGCGGATAAGCTCCAGCTTGTCAAAGACCTGCGTGTTTAGGCTGCGATTCAGCTCCGCAACGGGCATGACGGGAACATCGGATTGCAGCTTGCCTATAAGCTCCGAGGCGATATCTGACCCGGGTGCGCGAAGCAGCGCGTCCAAGATGACCATGCGGGTTTGCTCGGGCAGTGGCTCCGCTTCGTGGCTTTGGGGCTTTACTGCCTCGGCAGTCTCCGTTTTGACCATCTTGGGGCGCAGATAATAACCTTTGCCGTTCTCATGGTAGTCGCATAAATCAAATCCCATCTCGCTGAGTAAGGCTAAGTTGCGCCCTACGGCCTTGCGCTCTGCGGTCAGCTCGTAGTCGCTCTCAAGATACTCGATGATTCTACGGGTGTTGATGGGATCCTGTGCGCTCGCATACTTTTCCAGTATGCGCATAATGCACAGCGACAACGCTTTCTTTCCCTTCGTCATTTTGCCCTCGCTAAATCTCGTAGTAGTCGCCACGTCTGTAATCGTACAGGACGCCGTCGTAAAGCTTGACATTCTCAAGCACCTTGCCGCAGCCTATCGCCACACTTGAAATGGGATCCTCCGCAACGTAACAGGGAATACCCGTGTGATCGGTGATATACTTGTCCAGTCCGAAAAGCAGCGACCCGCCGCCCGTCAAACACATTCCGTTCTCCGTGATATCCCCGCAAAGCTCGGCGGGAGTCGCCTCCATCATGTCCCTAAGCTGCTCTGTAATCTGCCGCAGCGGGTCAGCCAAAGCCGTAACAAGCTCGTTGCTGTCAACCAACATGGACGCGGGCTGTCCGCTGCCCAAGGAACGCCCCCGAACGTCAATCATGATAGGCTCTGACCTTGGCGAAGCTGACGCGAAATTGATTTTCATCTCTTCCGCCGCCCTAACGCCTACCGCTATGCCGTGCTGACGCTTGAAATAGCGAATAATCGCCTCATCGAACTTGTCACCGCCGACCCTGATGGACGCGGATATGACCGCTCTGCCGAGTGAGGTCACCACCATGTCGCTTGTGCCCGCGCCGACGTCAAGGATAAGGTTGCCCTTTGGGGAGATTATGTCCACCCCCGCGCCGATGGCGGCCGCCAACGGCTCGTCAATAAGATAGGTGTAGCGCGCACCCGCGCCCTCGGAGGTCTCTATAACGGCGCGTTTTTCTACCTCGGTAGCTTTGGAAGGCACAGCGATAACGACCCTTGGCTTAAAGAATATTCTATTGCCGACCAGTCTTGAAAAAAAGTTCGTGAGCATACGCTCCGTAGCGTCGAAGTTGGAAATAACGCCCTCAGCCAAGGGGCGCAGCACAATAAGTCCCTCGGGTTCGCGCCCGATCATATCTAAAGCCTCGCCGCCTATGGCGACAAGCTTGCCTGTTCCGCGTTCAATCGCCACGACGCTGGGCTCACGCAACACAATGCCCTTGCGTCTGACATAGGCCAAGACCGTGCTGGTGCCAAGGTCAAGCCCAATGTCCGACGATCCGAATAATCTCATAACACACCTCATAAAGCCGCAGTCCGCGACTCATATCACTTGTCCCATAATTGTACCATCCGAAAGCGTTTTTGCGATTAACAAATTATGAATTAATCAAAACGATTTTATGAACTCCGTGACTGTGTTTCGCAGGTGGTGTAGATTTGCATAAAATCCCATGTTGACAGATGTACGGGAACGGTGATATATTTAATTAAGAATCAGAAAGAAGGGAGCGATGTATTATGTTCAAAAGAGAGAGTGTTGTGTTTATGTCGCTTCCGGAAAGGTTTTAGCCTTAGATTCGCGTTACCGCAGTTTCGCCCGGAAGCCTTTGGCTGTTCGGGCTTTTTTATGCCCGTTTGACCACCTTACTACAAATTTATACAAACGGGAGAAATATGGAAGCAAACAATCAGACTTGTATCGGCCGCGTTATCGCCGGCTCGAACGGACTATACACCATCGAAACACCAACCGGAATTACGCAGTGCCGCGTCACGGGGCGTTTCATGCACCTTGCCGCCTCACCCTCGGACTACCCCGTGACGGGCGACCTTGTAGAGCTGAATAGCAACACTATTTCGGGACTTGTTCCGCGCAAATCCGTCATGACACGCGCCATGGCGGGTCAGCGCAAGGACGCGCAGCTAATCTGCGCCAATGTCGATTTCATCCTTATCTGCATGTCCCTCAACGACAACCTCAACCCGCGCCGCCTTGAACGCTACATCGCGGCAATCGCGGCGGGCGGCGCGGAACCCGTTCTCGTTCTCACTAAGGCCGACCTCAACAAGAACGCCGAGAGCATACGTTCCGAGTATCAGCGAAGCTACGGTATCCGCACTCTGCTTTGCAGCGCGCCCGACGCCTACGATGAGGTTCGCGCTCTCCTAACCCAAGGCGTTGCCTGCGCCCTTGTCGGCTCCTCAGGCGTGGGCAAGTCCACCCTGTTGAACGCGCTTTTAGGCTCCTCGGTACAGGCCACGCTTGCCATATCGCAAAAGGGCGACCGAGGCAGGCACACTACCACCGCCCGTGAGCTGTTCACCCTGCCTTCGGGCGCGGCTGTCATCGACACTCCGGGTATGCGGGAGCTGAAGCTTGACAACAGCGACGTTGACGCGGCGTTCACTGACATTATCGCCTTAGCTTCACAGTGTAAATACTCCGATTGCAAGCATGAGCGCGAACCCGGATGCGCCGTCAAAGCGGCCGTCGCGGAGGGCAGGCTTGACCCCGCCCGCCTCGCTTCGTATGTAAAGCTTGCCAAGGAGCAGCAGCGCAAGGCCACCCACTTTCATAGGCTTCAACACTAAATACGACAACGTGAAAGCCGCGCACCTTCAATAAAGCTTGATGCGCGGCTTATTTCGTATGTTCTTATTGGGTTGTTACCGCCTTGTCAGAAGGCTTATCATTATCTTTGCGAAGGCCTCGCGGTCCAGATCAAGCACGACCTTGGCGTTCTTATGCTCGAACCCGAAGTCCGAGTATACGTCTGTGACGCTCTTGCCCCGCGTCAGCTCGGAGCGCGTCTCAACGTACACGCCCGCTTCCTCCATTGTGAAAAGTTCAGGGTGCGCGCAGCACACGACCGCGCAGGGGTCGTGAAGCTCCGTACCCTCATGCCCGTTTTCCTTTAGATAGGCCATGGCTATCCTTCTGCTGTCGATGAAGAAACGCCCCTTGGGGGTATTGACCCTGTTGATAAGCTCCACCTCATAGTCAAAAAGCTCCGCCTTGTTGGTAACGTCCAGCCCCACCATGGTTATAGGCGCTCCGCACTTCATCACAAGCTGAGCCGCCTCTGGGTCCACATAGAAGTTGAACTCGGCGGCGGGCGTGCGGTTGCCGAAGCTGCAGGCTCCGCCCATTATGGTTATGCTCTTGAGCAGCGACGCAAGCTTTGAATACTTCGACAGCGCAATCGCAATATTGGTAAGAGGGCCTACGGCGATAAGCTCAAGGCTCCCGTTACAGCTCACGGCCGTTTCATACAGGGCGTCCCAAGCGGTCTTGCTCTCATGCTCCCTTGTGGATTCGGGGAGAACGACGTCGCCTATTCCGTTGTTGCCGTGAATATACGGAGCGGTCACAAGCTCGCGCAGGAGCGGTTTGTCCGCGCCCTTGTACACGGGAGCGGCGCAGGAAATGAAGTCCATCACCCTGCGGGTATTCTCATAGGTTTTATACAGCTCGACATTGCCCGCGACGCAGCTTACTCCCAATATGTGAAAGTCGGGCATAGCCGCCGCCGTCATAAGGCAAATCGCATCGTCAACGCCGACGTCGCAGTCTATCCAAATGTCTCTCATGCCTTTGTCCTCCCATAAAACGCAACGGAGTTCACGATATGCTCCACAAAGGCTTCGCGGTCAAGACCCATGACGACCTTGGCATTGGCGGGCTTGCCCGATATATTGAAAATGTCGCCAACCGTCATCCCTCGGCAATACTCGCCCTCGGTCTCTATCTCGACATGCATGGGGACTATCCTGAACATCTCAGGGTGCAGCAGCACCGCAACCGCAACCGCGTCATGCACGGGCGCACCCGCGTAGCCCTTCGCCCTGTGAAAGCCGTAGAAGAACTCCAGCCAGTCCGCTACCACAAACGCAACGTGGTTGTTTTGGTTTCTCACCCGCTCGAAGTCCTCCGGGAACACCAACGCCTTTTCTGTGACGTCCAATCCGCACATGGTAAGGTCTATCCCCGAAGTGAACACCACCTTCGCGGCCTCAGGATCGACAAGTATGTTGAACTCGGCGGCGGGCGTCCAGTTGCCCAAGGCTATGCCCCCGCCCATAAGCGAGATTCGGGCAATCTTGGGTTTCAGCTCGGGGTGAGCCAACAACAGTGCGGCTACATTCGTAAGCGGCCCTGTGGGTATGAGGGTCACGGGAGTATCGCTCTCCCCTATCACCTTTGCCATGAGCGCGACGGAGTCCAACTCGGATTCATTGAACGCGGGTTCGGGAAGCACGGGGCCGTCCAAGCCGGACTTGCCATGCACCGAGGGCGCGTTCATAGGCTCGTTTATAAGCGGGCGGGGTCTGCCCCTGCCCACGGGTGGATGAATACCGCAGAGCGTACATATACGCAGGGCGTTGTAGGTGGTTTTCTCTATTGTCTGATTGCCTGCGACGGTGGTTACTGCCCGAATATCAAGCATGGGCGAGGCCGCAGCCGTCACCCATGCGATAGCATCGTCATGCCCGGGATCGCCGTCCAGTATTACGGGTATACGATTCATTCTCTGATCTTCAACTTTCTGTGCTTTTTAACCTTGTTCACGGTTGACCACGCATATATGACAAGGCCGATAATCGTGAACGCATAGGGTATCATGGAGACGAGGAAGCTTGAATAGCCAAGCGCGCTTGCCTTTGTCGCCAACGCCTGCGCGAAGCCGAACAGCAGTGACGAGAGCATCGCGCCCACAGGCTCGCCTCTGCCCATGGCCTGAGCCGCCAAAGCTATAAAGCCCCGACCCGCTACCATGCCTGAGTTCCACCCCTGTGCGTAGTACATGGACATAAACGCTCCGCCGAAGCCCGCCATCGCGCCCGATATCGCAAGCGCGATGTACTTCATCTTGTTGACGGATACTCCGACGCTGCTCGCGGCGTTCGGGCTTTCACCAACGGCGCGTATGTTAAGACCCAAGGAGGTCTTATACAGCAGCACCCACATGAGGAACACGAACAGGAAAGCGACGTAGGTCAGCACGGAGTGACCCGATACTATCTCGCCCAACACGGGTATCTTGCTGATAAGCGGTATGTTTACCGTTGGTATCAGGATGTTCGGGGTAACAAGGTTGCCCGTGTTGCCGCGCATACCGGTGAACATGTAGAGCAGGAAAATGGTTCCGCCGCCGCCCAACATATTCACGGCGATGCCCGCCAATATGATATCGGTCTTGAGCTTGATGCCGAAGAAGCCCATCATAAGCCCCAACAGCACGCCTACGGCCACCGCGCCGAGTACTCCGATTATCCAGCTCTGCGTCCAGTAAGCTATGAGGAAGCCGAACAACGCGGAAATCATCATAGTGCCTTCAAGACCGATGTTGCAAACCCCCGCCTTCTCAGCTATGACCGCGCCCAATGCCGCGAACAGTATCGGGGCTGTGATGCGAATCATGACGAACAGGAAGTCCGCCTTAAAGACCATTTCCCAAAGACGTTCAAGCATTCTCGGCACCTCCCTTCGCAATGTGCGCAAGCTCCTCCTTGGCACTCTTAACAACCAACTTTTGCCTGTACTTTGAGAGGAACTGCTCCGCCGCGAAGAACAGGAAGATAGCCGCCTGGATGATGTCTATCATCTCGGAGGGGATATCGCAGTAGGTTGACATCAGCATACAGCCCTTGTTGAGGTACGCCATGAACAGCGCCGCGAAAGGCACGAATATTGGGTTGTTTTTGGCAAGGATGGCGATAGTCACGCCCGTCCAGCCATAGCCCGGAAGCTCCTTCCAGAGGAAGGTGCTGTACCTGCCCAACACCTCAATACCGCCGCCTATGCCGGAAAGCACGCCGCCTATCACCTGTGACAGCACGATGGCCGAACCGACCTTCATGCCCGAATACTGCGAGAAGGATTGGTTAATGCCTATCATCCTAATCGAATAGCCCCAACGTGTGCGGAACATGAACAGCGCGATAATCACCACGAATACCAAGGCCACCACAAAGCCCCAATTGAGCTTGCTGCCGCCTTCGACAAGAGCGGGAATTCTCGCGGACTCTGCGAACGCATAGGTCTGGGTAGAGCCTTTACTCCTGTCCGCGAAGTTGAAGTTGAGAAAATGCAGTATGAGGTACATCAAGACGTAGTTGAGCATTAGGGTCGTAACCATCTCGCTCGCGCCTATCTTGACCTTTAGAAAGGCCGGTATGAGCATGATAACTCCACCCACCACGGCAGCCACTATGATACAGATGAAGGGGTCAAGCGCCGTACCCGTGGAGAGGTATATACCGCAGAGCGCCGCGACAAAGCCGCCCGTCATGCAAACGCCCTCGCCGGCAAGATTGAACTGGTTGGCGGAGAACATCACGCATACCGCAAGTCCCGTGAAGATGGTGGGAATCATCGCCGCCAGAATCTGATAGAAATTCATGGTGTTGAAGCTTACTACCCCCGCCTTCGTCGTGAACAGCGGCCCTATAAGCATGTACTTTAGCGCCTCAAGCCCCTTGCTGAAGGTCTGTGACTTGTCATCGGTATTGATATAGATGGTCAAGAATATGAAGATGGCGCCCACGCCCAACGCGATAAGTATCGCCGCTAAGCCTCGGATGATGGAGAACATCATCATGCGCCTGTCCTTGACCAGTATGGATTTCAGGTTTTGCCAAAACTTATTCATTGCTTACCTCCGGCATGGCTTCCTCGTGGCAAGCCTTGGCTATGGTCTCCTTGTCGTGATGCTTTAAGCCCAACATATATTCGCCAAGCATCACGTCGTTCAGAATGCCCGCGTCCTCAAAATACGCCGCGACCTTGCCGCCGTTCATGACAATAAGCGAATCCGAGAGCATCAGAACCTCGTTGATGTCCGCCGAGACGAGCAGCACCGCGGCGCCCGCCCTTGACAGCTCGACGAGCTTGTTTCTTATGAACTCGGTAGCGCCAACGTCAATGCCCCTTGTGGGCTGATCGGCGATGATAAGGCGAGGCGAGCAGGACAGCTCACGCGCCACGACGACCTTCTGTATGTTGCCGCCCGACAGCATCATGACCTGCTGCTTTCTTGACTTGCACTTAATCTTAAAGTCCTTTATGAGGCGATCCGACTCGGCGTACATACGCTTCACCCTAAAGAGCGGCCCCCAATTGAAGCGCTTCTTGGAGATACGGTCGGAGAGTACGTTTTCCTCTATGCTGCCCTTGTCCGCGATACCATAGGTCATTCTGTCCTCGGGTATCATGGAAACGCCCTGCTCGCGTATCTTGCGCTGCGACAGGCGTATGAGGCTCACGCCTTCGACCTCGGCTGTGCCCGACTGCGGCTTGCGGAAGTTAAAGAGTATGTCCACAAGCTCGCGCTGTCCATTGCCCTCTATGCCCGCGACGCCCAAAATCTCGCCCTCGCGCACGGAGAAGGACACGTCCTCAAGCATACGCTTGTCCCACTCGTTGGTATAGCAGAGCTTGCGCACCTTCAAAACGGTCTTGCCCGGCTCGGCCTTGGGCTTTTCGAGTTCAAGCGATACCTCTCTGCCCACCATGAGGCGGGAAATCTCCTCCTCGGAAATGGCGGCGGTGTCGTAAACGCCCATGCTCTTGCCGTCGCGCATGATGGTCAGTCTGTCGGTCAGCTCCTTTATCTCGTTAAGCTTATGCGAGATAAAGACTATGGTGTAGCCCTGCTCCTTGAGATGCTTCAGCTCGTGAAACAGCTCGGCGGTCTCCTGCGTCGTCAATACGGCGGTAGGCTCGTCAAGTATGAGTATCTTGGCCCCACGAACCAACGCCTTCAAAATTTCAACTTTTTGTTTCATGCCCACGGGGATATCCATAACCTTTGCCATGGGATCGACGGGCAGATTGTAACGCTCGGAGAACTCGCGGGTCCGCTTGACCGCGGCCTTATAGTCGATAAACACTCCCGCCTTGGTGGGCGGCATTCCGAGTACGATGTTTTCCGCGACCGTAAGGCTTGGAACAAGCATGAAGTGCTGATGCACCATGCCCACGCCTTTTGCGATGGCGGCGGTGGGAGACGGCAAAACGGCCTTTTCGCCGTTGATGTAGATCTCGCCCTCGGTGGGCTGCTCAAGGCCGAACAGCACCTTCATCAGGGTGGACTTGCCCGAACCGTTCTCGCCCATCAAGGCGTGAATCTCGCCGCGTCTGACGGAAAAATCCACCTTTTGGTTGGCGGCTATGCCGTTGGGGTAAACCTTTGTTATGCCGACCATTCGGACGACAAGGTCCTCGTTTGCGCTCTCAACTGTTTCCTTATGTTCCAAAGAGAGCCTCCTTTCGTCTTTTAATGCGGATAGAGGGAGCCTTCACTCGAAAGCTCCCTCACTTTAGTCAGTGAATGATGGCACAGCTATTACGGCTGCATGGAGTCGCGCAGAGCGACGACGGCATTGGTCTCATCGCCGATGGCGGACGGAACAACAACCTCACCGTTCACGATTGCGTCCTGAGCCGCAAGAACCATGTCCTGAACCTCTTGCGGAGAGAGCTTAGCGAAGTTCTTGTCGGTCACGATACCGACGCCGCCCTCGCTGATACCAAGGTTAACCTGCTGGCCCCAATACTCGTTGCCCGCGTCCCACTCGTTAAAAATCCAAATGATTGACTGACCGATGTTCTTCAGACCGGAGGTAAGGGTGATCGCCGCAAGCTCTGTGGAAAGGGTCAGCTCCTGGTCGGAGTCAACGCCGATGAACCAAGCCTTGCCGCTCTCCAAAGCAGCCTCGGCTCCGCCGTTGCCGGACAGACCCGCAACGCCCCAGATGATGTCGCAGTTATTGTCGTTGATCATGGACAGACCGAATTCCTTGGCGGTCGCGGTATCAACATAGCTGTTGACATAACGGGTATCGACCTTGACGTCGGGATTGACGGACTGTGCGCCAAGCAGGAAGCCATACAGGAAGTCGTTGATGACAGGGCTGTCAACGCCGCCGATGAAGCCGACTACCGCGCTGTCGTTGATCTTCTCAACGGAGGTCTGTGTCGTCATGGACGCGGCATAAACGCCAATGAGGTAACCCATGTCGTTCTGCTTGTAGCTGATGTTGACGACGTTGGCGTTCTCGCCCACATAGGTGGTGTCGTCATAGATGAGGAACTTCTGATCGGGGTACGCAGTGGCGACTTCCTTGAGGTAGTCGGGCATCTGATAGGTACCGCAGATAATCAGGTCATACTCGCCGGACTCGGCTACCTCGTACAGGGTCTCAAGCCACTTGGGCTGATCCTCGTCGGTGCCGCCCATTTCGATGGTCTTGTAGGTGATCCTGCCCGCTTCCTGAAGCGCCTTCAGGCCGGATTCAGCGGAATCGAAGAAGGACTTGTCACCCAAGTTGCCGTTTACAAGGCTTACCACATTGTAAACTTTTGTATCGGGTACATCGACATTGGGTTCATCAACCGCCGGTTCCTTTGAGCAGGCCGCCAGTACTGATACCAGCATCAGAACTGCCAAGAGGATAGCAAAATACTTTTTCATAGTTCGTTCCTTTCGTGCATTTGATTGCTGTGTTCATCACACAACCTAAACAATTTTACACGAATGTGACAAAAATGTCAATATGTTTATATGCAAAGATTAAGGAATGAGAAAGCTTCCCTTTTAGCGCTCCCGCCTCAGTGAAAAAGTAAGAGCTGTCGCGGCTTTTGCCCGTTGACGCTCTTTATCAGTTCATGGAAAGCCTGAAGCACCACAGCAGCTTATGAACGGAAATTTCAAAGCCGAGCTTAATTTGCAAGTTTATCGACGCCGTGTTATCGCAGAACACCTGCGCGTAGGGGATCACACCCTGTTCCGCTCTGTGGCGTATCATGAACGCCGCCAAAGCCCAGCCTATGTTGTGCCTGCGATAATCGGGCAGAACCTCAAGCATACCAAGGCTTCCGTCCTCGTGCATACCCGCATAGCCCAAGAGCGTCCCTTGCGCGTCGTAGGCCGCGAACAGGGAGCCGTCGTCTATCTGTTGAATGAACTCGTCCTTCGCGTCATACAGCTCATAATAGCTTGCGGCAAGCTCCGCGTCCTTCTTGTCCATAAGCCTTATCGCGGGCGCGTTGTCAGCCTTGGGGAAATCGTCCCTTAGGTAGACCACCTGAAAGCAAGGCTTCTCGCTGTCAAAGCCCGCCGCCCTTGCCGCCTCAAAGCAGCGTTCGTCGCGTATAACCAAGCCCGAAGGCTCTTTGATCATGGCGATAAGGCGCTTGGCGCTTGTCTCGTTCACGGCTCCAAGAAGGAACATCGGGATGTCGTCCTTGTGATCGACGCGCAAAAGCACCCCCTCCTCACTTGCATCCTCTATCTTAGCGCCGCCATCGCGAAGGGCATGGAACATATCCGCAAAAATGAGAGGATCGCGGCTGAAAAACCTATATGAAGCGGCTTCATCCTTTGTCATTTGCTTCGGGGTCAAGTCTGAGAAGTTCACCAAAATACCTCACAAGTTCGTTCGGGTGCGACTGCGTGTACGGCCGTACCCGTGATTTACCCGTTATCTTAGCACTACACACACGCTTATGTCAATCACACAAAAAGCGACCCCGCAAACGAAACGCGGGGTCTGATGAAAAGGAACAGCCGAATGATTTAGAATGTAGTAAAGCCGCCGTCCACGGGAAGGTTGGCGCCCGTTACGTTGGAGCATTCATCCGAGCAGAGGTACAGCGCTACATTTGAGACCTCCTCGGCCTGCGCGCCCCTGCCCTGCGGAGAATGAATCTTGAATCCGAGCATCTGATCCATGGCCTCCAAGCCCTGAGACTTGCGCTCGATAGCGCGTCTGCGCAGGAAGGCGAGCGCTTCGTCATACATCGGGGTGAGCGTCGTTCCGGGCGATATGGAATTAACCCTAATTCCGAACTTCGCGCCGTCCAAAGCCATGTTGCGCGAAAGCCCCACCACGGCGTGCTTGGACGCGACGTAAGCGCAGTTCCCCGGGAAGCCGGTCATGCCCGCCACGGACGCGAAATTGAGGACAACGCCCTGCTTTGCCGCCATCATGTGCGGGAAGGCATAGTGGCTCATGGCAAACTGCGAGTACAGGTTGCATCCAATTACTTCATGAAGCATCTCCTCACTCATACGATCCACGCTGCCCGGCTCACCTATGATGCCCGCGCCGTTGACGAGTATGTCTATCCTGCCATACATCTCAATGGCGGCGTCAACGATGCTCTTGCAGTTCTCAAAGTACTGAACGTCGGTAACAATGAACTTGACTTTGGGGTTGATTTCCTTCAGCTCGGCCTCCGTCTTGGCGGAAAGCTCGACCTTGCGGTCTGCGCAAATCAAGAGTGCGCCCTCTTTTGCTGCACGCAAGGCCATCTCACGGCAAATGCCGCCGGCCGCGCCGGTGATAACCATAACCTTGTCCTTGAATCTGTCGGGTATAAAGTTCATGTGAAATCCTCCTTGTTTGACTTACGGGTCAAGTTTACCACTGTTTGACTGTTTAGTCAATATGTGTTTTGGAGATTTGTGTAAATAATGTTAAGCTGTTGAGGGTTGGCGCGTCCAATGCGGGGACAAAAATCGTAAGCTGCAAAAATATAGAGGGAACGGACAAAGGCAGATGAACCGTCCTTGTCCGTTCCGTGTTTATCCTTTGATGGATTTGCCGTCGTCTGCGTTAGCCGGCGTAGGGGAGCTCCTCGAAGCAATCATACTCGGCCACGCCGTCAATATAGCTTATGAAATCATCCTCGGCGCGTTCAACTTCGATGCGGCCGTTGTTGCCGTTCTCATCGGTGAACCAAACGGAGTTCTGACCATCCGTAGCCGTAACATAGATGCTTGTACCAACGGCGAGAGTACCCTTGGTTTCTCCGCCCTCGTCTATCCAAGAGACAGGCAGCTCTCTAATGGTCTTGATTGCCATCTCGTTGTTGTCGATTGCCCAAAGGCTGTCGTCAAGCGGGCCGATGGTACCGTCAGCCTTGTACTCATAAGGGCGATACGCGCCATAGGTTCCGAGTATGTTAACCACTCCGCCCATCTTGAATATCGTGCCGTCAAACAGCTCGATATAGCCGAAGAAGTAACTGCCGTCGCTGTTGGCGTCCGCTCTGCTTTCTCCGGAGAAGGTTACAGGCTTGAACTCGCCGCCCTGATAGCTCCAAGCATAGGTGACGTAATAATCATCGCCGCATCCGCCGCAGAGGTACAGCTCCGGCAGCTCATCGCCGTTCATGTTGCACAACCATATCTGAAAATCATCGATGATTATGTCGGTATCCATGGCATAAACACTGCGGGTGCCGCCAAAGGTCACGCTCAGACGATATATGGCGTCAGGCTCCGTATTCTCGGGAGCAAAGTCCACGACGTCGGCGGCTCCGTCGCCGTCCAAGTCGCAGGTATAGGGCAGCGCGCTTGTAATCTCAACGGGGGTATAAGCTTCGGGCTGCTCGATTACGGGCGCTTCGGTTGGCTCCTCGGTGGGAAGCTCGGTAATCATCGGCTCGGGCGACGCGGTGGGTTCGGCCGATACGGTGACAATCACATTTGTGGGTTCGGCGGATTCGCCCTGAGGGTCGTTCTCGCCGGGTACAGACGTTCCCGCGCAGGCCGCCAGACAAACGGACATTACCGCCGCAAGGATCATAATAAACGTTTTCTTCATAAAATAACTCCTTCCCGACGCCTCAGAGCTAAAAAGCCGCAAGCGTCGAAACCATGTCATCCGTAAAGAGTCAGGATCCCCTGACGCCTTTACAAGTGCGGAGTATAGCACCTGAATTCGTTCAAGTCAAGTCGGCGATGTGTACAAAGCGTGTCATGCTTGTTAAGCTTTTTCTCGCGATTCATACGCTTAAAAAACCAATAAAAGCAGACGTATGCACCGCTTGTGACGCAAAGAGCTAAGAGTGCGTGGCTCCCCTGCCGCTTAGTTGTTGTCAGGCAAAAATGAATTTGGGGCTTTGGGCGGAACCTGTCCGTCAAAGTCCCCTTATCTTACACTGATGTTCTGTTTTCGTCTTATACGTTATTACCCATCTCATAGGCTTGGCACATGGTGTCCGGGTGATTTTTCGCATCGTTCGCCGCGCCTATGCCGACGCCGCGCAGAACCTTGCACAGCCTTGCCTTTGCAAAACACTCCACCCAGCCTTCGATACACTTTGCCGCGCCGTCCATCGCGCTCTCGTCGTCGTCCGCCGCCGTCGCAAGAAGGTAAACCTCGCGGAAGCGATAGTCCGAAGCGAACAGGGGATTCAAACGATCGAGCAGCGTCTTCATCTGCCCACACACATCATAATAGTAGATGGGTGTAGCAAAGACCACCACGTCCGCGTTCCTGACCGCCTCGGCTATGTCCCTCGCGTCGTCCGCTATCACGCATTGCAGCGTCTTTTGGCAGCTGAGACAGCCTATGCAGAAACCAATTTTCTTGCCCGCAAGCCGAATAAGCTCCGCTTCGTTGCCGCCCTCTTTTGCTCCGCGCACGAACTCCCGTGCAAGTATTTCCGAATTGCTTCCGCCGTGTAAGCTTGTGGATATAACGACTACCTTCTTCATTTACATCACTCCTTGTTCAGACTTTTCTAAGCCGACACAAGGGTTTTTACAGCGTCGGCATTCTTCCCGGCTCCATATTACACCGAGTCTTGTCCGATAGCAAATGCTTATTGCTTATGCCTTTCGATAGCCTTAGGGCATAGCTAAGACCTTTGTTCCCGTCCTTAATCGGACTTCTCCCCACAAAGCTCCTGCAAAAAGCACTTGGCCGCCGATGACAACACCTGATAACGCTTCCAAGCCAGGGTCAGCTCCGCCGTCTTTCTGGGGTAAAAGGGTCTGAAGCAAAGCCCGCTGCCTTCGGTGTTCACAAGCTTGTCAATACACAACGCGCATCCAACGCCCTCCTTGACAAGCAAAGCGGCGTTGAATATGAGATTGTATGTGCCTATGACGTTTATGTCCTCGAATGGATACCCAAGCCAACTTGAAAGCTCGTTCTGAAGCATAACTTGGCGCGAGGCTATAAGCTTCAGGGAGCGCATATCCTCGGGTGTAATCGCGTCTTTTTGTGATAAGGGGTCGTTCTCCCTGAGCAGCAGCCCCCACACGTCAACCGTGGGGAGCGTGATGTACTCATACTTTTTTAGGTCTATACGCCCCACGAACAATCCGAAATCCAACAGCCCCTTGTCAAGCCGTTCGGAAACATCGCGCCCGTTGCCGCTGTACAGGTTGAAACGAACCGCGGGATGAATCTCGTTCACACGCTTGACAGCAGCGGCGATGAGGCGCATTCCGTCTGTCTCTCCGCCGCCGATAAACACCTCCCCCGACAGCTCCGTACCGCTCGCATGGAACTGCGCCTCGGTCTTGTCGGCAAGCTCGATAAGCTCCTGCGCCCGTTTGCGCAGGAACATACCCTCCTCGGTGAGCTTGATCCTGCGGTTTCCGCGTATGAACAGCTTAGTGCCGAGTTCATCCTCCAAGTCCATGAGCTGCTTTGAGAGAGTGGGTTGGGTCACATGCAGCCGTTCAGCCGCCGCCGTGATGTTCTCCTCCCTCGCCACCGCCAAAAAGTAACGCAGTACCCTAAGTTCCATCAACCCGTCCTCCCCTTTGGTTTTGTCATTATGCAGCCGCCATTTACGCTGCCGCGTGTAATGCGCGGCATGGCTATGAACCTTGTATTGCTTTTGCCTTACAGGGTTTTAAGCGCGTCCGATACCTCTTTTGGGGTGGTGCAGATCAGGTTGTTAATGAGTCCGCCCACGAAATTGTTCAGGCGGTAGGTCTCGTTGTAGTAATTGCGCACGTCACTTTTGTAAGCGAGCATCTTTTTATGCAGACCGTACCCTAAGCCTATCTCCGCCGCCGTTCCCGAATCCATCTCAAGCCCGTTGCAGTTGGCGACAAGGTAGTCACACAAGCGTATAGCCTTCAGGTCCATGTAAAGGCAGGCGGCTTTGACGAGGGCGTCAGAGTCCTTGTCTATCACGACCTCCTGCGGTAAGAAGGTGGTGTAGCCCTCGGCGCGCAGGGCGTCGGACAGGATGAGGTTGCAGTAGCGGTCGCCTTCGTTGAACAGCGGCCCCGCCATGTATACCTTAGGCTTGCCCGCTTCGTATGGGTGCAGGTACTTGTACAGCGCCTCTATCGTCTTTGGCGTCGTAATCTCCCGCATGGCGTTATCAAAGGGTATGGCGACCTCGCTGTACTTTTCGGCAAAAACCGGGCGGCACACTCCGTCCTGTACATAGACGGCAAAGCTCTCGTCCGTATCGTTTCCATGGTAGAACTTCATTGGATAGACCTCCTGTCTTGTTTTATAAGAACATACCATTTTAAGCCCAATATTTCAAGCCCCAAATAGACAGCAGCCGCTTGGAAGTGAATTAAGTGAATGCGGCCAAATAATCCTTGCGGAGAAAGGCTGTTTCAAGATCCTTCGGAGCGGTTGCTCCTCAGGATGACAGCGGGGGTTTGCCGCCATAATCGTTCACCCCATGACGTGAAGGCGTTGCCGCTCTTTAAGCCCATTATCATTTGCCCTTCAACTCACCGTGTCATCCTGAGCGTAGTCGAAGGATCTTGCCAAAAACTTCAATGTCAAGACCCGCTCCCCTCGCGTACCCCATGCCTTTCATCCCTCCTTATCCCACTGGGGAGCGCCCCTATCCCCGCAAGCTTGTTTCAAGATCCTTCGGAGCAATTGCTCCTCAGGATGACAGCGGGGGCACAATTGCGAACACCGTATAGGCTTATAAAGCAGCTAAACCCACCGTGTCATCCTGAGCGTAGTCGAAGGATCTTGCTAAAAGCAAAACAGTCAAGCCCCGCTCCCTCACTATACGGCGAATACCGCCTCGGCCGGCTTACCCTTACCGCATAACATTAGCGCTTGCCACGGGCGCGACAATGCTATATAATTATTGCGATAAGGGGGTGGTAATATGGAATTCTCGGTAAACAGTCCCGTTCTGTTTGTGTTCGTGGCGGTGATACTTCTGTTCGTGGTCGCGCAATGCGTTTTCTTCCTGCTCAGGGCTTGGAAACGTGCGCTTGCATTGGGGCTTGATAAACGCAAGCTATGGCGCGTTGTGAGGTCAAGCGCAATCTTCACCATAGTACCCGCAATCTCCATCTTCATCGGGGTCATAGCTCTCTCCAAGAAGTTGGGGTTGCCGCTGCCGTGGCTCAGACTTTCGGTCATTGGCGCGATAACCTACGAGACGCCCGCAGCGGAAGCCGCCGCCAAGGGCGTGGGAACGAGCATAGGCGATACCGCGACCCTGCTCACCGCGCCGCAGTACAGCGCGATAGCTTGGGTTATGACACTCGGTATTATGGCGGGCGTCATCCTAACGCCGCTTATCTGCAAGAAGCTGCTAACAGGCGTGGACAAGTTCAAAAAACGTGACACCAAGTGGGGCGACATACTGATGAGCGCACTGTTCATGGGAATGATTTCC